>Ga0082335_1002446_pt1 | contig 34787 bp, 29 predicted proteins | sample Subgrocontami58m_FD_72375 | JGI IMG/M metagenome (GOLD analysis project Ga0082335, IMG submission 72375) | Subsurface groundwater microbial communities from S. Glens Falls, New York, USA - GMW37 contaminated, 5.8 m (SPADES assembly) (version 2) ... | reverse complement strand
TCTTTAGCTGCGCGGGAGTGGGTGGAAAAACGATTTACCATCCGCGCGCACGATGAACAGTTGATGAGGCTCTACGAGGAGGCAATAAGAATAGCCAAGTAATTTTTAATGTATGAACATAGAAAATCAAAGGAATTTTGCTTCAACGTTATATGAAACTCTTTTTGGTTTAATTTTATTTTTTAACATTCAGGATCTACTAATCATCAAAGAACCTTTACATTTCATTTTTTATATTTTCACTCTTTTCGTCATAATTCATTGGTGGTTGATTTTTGAATCTGCTGGTGACGCTTTTACTAACGAGGTTCATAATTCGGTGACGGATATTATTCTTGGTGTGGGCTATCTCATTCTTTTAGAGCTTAGTATTTTATATTCCGAAGTTTTTGATTACTGGCATTCCATATTTTTTCTGGTTATTATGATTACCTTAGATATCGTGTGGGCTCTCGCATGGCGATACTTAGGACAATGGAGGATGACGAAAAATAAAGAGAAAATAAAAAGTATGGAACGAGAATTAAATTGCACGCTCCATACGGATGCATTTATTGTCATTGCTTTGATTCTTTTGTTGATATTTTCTTCCACGATCGGTCCGGTTGGGTTTGTTGTAGGGACCATAGGTTCTTATTTCGTTTTTATTTGGTTAACGTTTAGTCACAAGATTATAGATTTACGATTTTTCTGATCCAACGGGAGTTCCTCGCCTGTAAAAGCGTGGGTATCTACAGATCAAAACCAAAATCCCCGAGGAAACCTCGGGGATTTTTGCTGAACGATTAAGACGCTCGTTTTTCTACAATAGGCTCCATGCAGGAGATCTCATAGAGATACGCTGTCTTTTGCGCAATATCTCGCCAATCATAGCGAGTTGCTACATAGGTTCGCGCCTCGGCTCCAACGGCTTTTACAAGATCTGGGTGAGTAATCAACATTTTGAGATGCTCGGTAAGATCCGCAACATCATTGGTTTTGAAGGTAAGTCCTACTTCATCAGTTAATTCTCGGTTTTCCAGAATGTCTGAAGAAAGCACACATTTGCCATAGCCCATGGCTTCCAAAACCGCGATCGGGAGACCTTCAGATTCGGAAGGGTGCACAACCGCATAGGAAAAATGAAAGAGGGCATGGAGAACCGGACCAGTTTGAGTGCCAGTAAAGACAATGGACGTATCATCTTGTGCCAGAGTGTGAAGTTCACGGATATAATCCTCGGTAAAGGCGCTTCCCCCCACAATCGCCAATTTTTTTTGTCCCACAAGTTGGGGTTCCTTTTCACGCAAAATTTTCCAAGCTTTGATAAGCGTATGAGCTCCCTTATGGCGCACAAGGCGGGAACACATCATGAGATATTCATTTGGAACTAATTCGTAATCTTTGAGATAAGCAGGATCTGCATCTTCCAAAGGAATTTGAGTTCCGTTTGGAATATAGATGGCATGAATCCCATAACGTTCTTGACAGTAGGTTTGGAGGGTTTTGGATACAACAATCGTAGCGTCAGGAATGCGACAAGCCACCCATTCTCCAAGCCAGAGCATTAAACGCGCAAAAGCATTCCATTTTTGATGATGGCGATCCACACAGTGAAAGGTCACAATCACCTTAGCAGAAGGTCGTAAGATTTTAGGAAGCCATGCAAGAAGTGCAGGACCCACACCATGGATATGAAACACATCCACCTTTTCGCGGGACGCGCGAAGAATAGAGGTGAAGGTATGGGTAATGGCATCCAAATGTTTTGTTTTGATACAAGGGGTTTCGATACAACGAATACCACAATAGTTGTCTTGTGCCTGTGCATACCAGTGACGACAAAACACGAGGACTTCATGGCCTTGTTTGACGAGCATCTTGGACAACTCTTCCACATGGCGCTCAATACCGCCGGCATGGGAAGGAATGCCCTTTTGTCCGATCATGGCTATCTTCATAAAACAGGTTATATTAGCAAAAAATGGGCATTTTGTCAACCGTTTGGGGTGGATAACATCAAAAAACAAGAGGAAAACCCCTTGTTTTTCTAAAAAGATAGGTTTATTTGATTGACCAGCTGTTTTTGTTTTGTTACGGTGGTCAACCTTGTTCTTTCAAAACTGGAGAGTGAACCGTGGGAAAAACAAACCCAACGCGCATGCTAGGATTTTTGATCCTCCTTTCTAAGTTCATGCCTAAGATTTTCGGTTTTCTTCTCAAGTTTCTCAAGATGGCAAAAGGGTTCAAGATTGGCATGGCCGCAGCAACCTTCGGCAGCTATGCCTGGTTGTTCAGCTGGCAGTTTGCTTTGCTTCTCATGGGCAGCATCTTTTTTCACGAGCTTGGACATATCCGCGCCATGAAGGCCTATGGGATGAAAACCAAGGGAGTCTATTTTCTCCCATTCTTGGGAGCGGCGGCCGTGAGCGAGGAACAGTTTCCGTCTCGCCATGCCGAGGCTGTTATTGGTCTTTGGGGTCCTATCTGGGGCCTTATCCTTTCCATGATTTTCTTTGACATCTATGCGTGGACGGGAAGTCCTCTATTGGCCGGGATTGCCGCATGGTGTGCGATGGTCAATCTCTTCAATCTGCTTCCGATTAAGCCGCTTGATGGAGGAAGGATTGTTTCTTCGATCGCGTTTTCGTTTTCTAGGCGTACGGGAATGACCGTCATGCTCGCCGGGCTTAGTCTTGCCTTCATTCTCGCGATCGTCACAAAGATCAGCATCTTTCCCCTTATTGTCTTTATCGGTTTCTTCGAGGTCTTGAGCGAGTGGAAAGATATTCCGGATATTCGTGGTCTGCGAGAATCCTTGAGGGAAAAAGTAAGGACGGTTGCTGGATGTGATCCGGACGCTCCCACAAGTGAGATTTTGAAGAGCATGTTTGAATCAAGTATGTCCGAAGCGCTTCCCAATCTTCCTGATGAGTTGAGAGAAGATGTTCAACGAATAATCGTTGGATCGGAAAATCCAACCCTGGAGGAGTATGTACGGGACATGCGCAGATCAGGGGCTCCTGAAGGATTATTGCTGACGTCGGTTCGTTTGTGCACTGAAGTAAAGATGTCAGCCCTTCTTTTTGAGGCAAATGTAAGAAAGCATTGGAGATTTTTCAGGATGTATTATTGTGATCCAAAGCTCCTATCCGATATCGTAGGTCAAGACGATTTTACCGAAGTGTTCCTTAGTATCCTAAACGGCACCTTCGAACCCTCGCAAAAGACCACAAGACCTCTCATGGACGCCAAGTCCATTGTTGTCATGATGGTAAGTACCATGATCGTTATTGCCCTCCTCATTGCCATTGTCTATCTATCTGCCATTGATCCCGGATCTATGGCCGCGCTCCAGATTCTTCAAAGCTAGAACACCCCACGCCCGGGTGTTTTTTCGTAAATGGATTTATTTGTTATTCTATAGAGGTCATTCTTTCAATTATTTTTTTATGGTTTCAGAATATTCTCGAGGCGATCGAGAAACGCAAAACGAATCCGAACGCCTTTCCCAATGTTTAGCTAGACATATTGTGGACGTGAAACCCCAATGGCATGGCATGCGGGAACATAAGGCGCAGATAGGAGATACAGCCGTTGCAGCCATTGAGGCGCGAGTGTCCCGTTGTGATCCTCCGCTTGAGGTTCCGCAACTTAAATTGGAAAAAGGAAAAAGCATTGTGCTTGTAGGTCCAAACGGAAGCGGCAAGAGCACACTTTTTGATGCGATCATGGGCCGGGCACATGCTCGGTTTGATGAAGGGTCTTTTGGGTATGGTAAAGGTGTACATCAAAAAGAAACCTTGCGTATTGCGCGGTTGGATCAAGAAGAAATTTTGGATTCCATTCAAGAGATGACAGCTCGTCAAGTTTTGGATTTAGTAACCGATCATTTTCAAGCCGAGTTTCCCGTGGACTGGAATGATATGGAGAAATATGATCAAAACCTCGCAAACGACGAGGCTCATGTGCGCATTGAGTCACTCATGAGTCAAGTGGGACATCTTTTTGAAATCGAACAATTTTTGAATCGCAAAGTATGTGAGCTTTCAGGAGGAGAGCGCACAAAACTTTCTCTCCTCATGTTGCTTTCAAGCGAACCCGACGTTCTTCTTCTGGATGAACCCACCAATCACCTTGATTTGGAAAGCATCGCAAAACTCACTGGACTTTTTGATACGTATAAACGCGCAGGTGTATCTGTGGTCAATGTGAGTCATGTGGAATGGTTTTTACAACTCGCAGGAGAGGATGGAACCGTGGAATTGCAAGTGGATAAAAATCGTCGTTTGACCACATCTTCCCAATCCCCGTACCGCAAGTTTATGAAGCGGGAGAAACGTCGACCCCTTATTACAGGCGCCATCACTTGGCAAACCGAAGGAGTGGGAAAATTGGCAGGAATGAGCCCCTTTGATGCAGACCCTTCTTTTACTGTGCCAAATTCTCCTTTGCATGATGTGGAATTGCCTGCCATTTCAAGCGGTGACCTGACAGTGTTTAGCGGAAAAAACGGTACAGGAAAAACTAAAATGATGGAGGCTATGGCAGATCCTCATTTCAAATCCATTCGTCGGGAAAAAGGAACCCAAGTAGCATATCTTCCACAATTTTGGCCTGAACAAATCGCAAAGGGAACCGTGGAAAATTTTTTCCTCTGGGTCAAAGAACAAGTGAATCGTCACAGTGATAAAACTGCGGAGCGGTTCAAAAAAGAATTGCGCCAAGTGGGATTTGGAAGCGGCACGCGTGATATTTTGCGTGAGCCCATTACATCGTTTAGTGGAGGAGAACAGCGACTGCTTTGGTTTGTGGCTGCGAGTATTTTTGAGGGAACCAATGTGTTGGTTTTGGATGAGCCGAGTAACCATATGGACGAGGCTACGATGCACAGTGTGTTGACAGCCATTCAAGATTTTCCTGGAAGTGTGATTCTTTCCACGCATGATTTGCGTTTAATGGAAGAGCTTGAGAAACATTCAGGCAAATCAAGGAATGGAGTGCAAAATATTGTGTTTATACGCGATGGTGATGACGCCGTCTTGGTGAAAAGCGATGAGAGTCCTTTGGAATATGCCAATGCTACGTTTGAACAAGGACGCAAAAAGGCGGGGAGAGTGAAAGTGGCGTAAAATTCGTAATGAAAAAACAAGGGGCAATGAACCCCTTGTTTTTGAGATGGGCTCTAGTTATTCCACCATTTCTTTTTCTGACACCACAACGGCTTGAAAACAAAAAGCCGCCCACTGAGATGCGTCGTTTGGCAACTCGTGATGGACAGCGAGAATGTCACTTTTTTACTCGATGTTGTTCGTAGTGACGTTTGCAGAGGTCGCGACAGAAGCTTGGTTTTGTACATCCTTCCTCACGACAAGGTGGAGTTTCCCGTTCGTTCCTATACCATTTTTGGTAATGCTTCTGGCACAGGTCACGTGAGACAGCAGGCGCCTCGCAACCATCCTTTGAACAGACATCGCCTTGTGCATCGTGAACGCGATAGAGACGATAGTGTTTCTGACAATAGTCGCGCGTTACCACGGGTTCCTTACAGCCCGGAACCTGACACGCGTCAGGAGCCTCTGTTTCGGTCACAGGCTCCCCTGCAAGCGGGTCACCAAACTGCTGTTTGCGGTTGTTGTGTGGTGCACACCGACCCTTGATTGCACTTCTCCTTACACATCCTTCCACGCTGCAGATAACAGGATACTTTCGTTTCCTGCCCGGCGACTTGGTTGCAAGTGGGTCGCCATAGAGTCTGAAATGATTGTAATGAATATCGCAGTAATCTAGAGCAGCATATGGCTCCCTACACCCTTCAACCGCACAGTGTTGCGGGTGTTCAGGAGATTGACGGGGAGGTGTGACGCTTCCGTGTTTTTGCATCCGACCGTGGTGTTTTTCACAGAAACCATTTGCATAGTGTCCATTAAGGCATCCTTCGACGCTACAACCTGCACCGAACGCACTAGCACGCCGATGTTGTTGGTAGTGCGTCTGACACCATCCACGTGAAATAGCGGGCTTTGTGCATCCTTCCTCCGAACATGGAAGGTTTTGACAATCCTCTTTGATGAGGGTTGACATGAAATCTCCTTTGAATGAACACGGCATGCCTTGCCGCGGAGGTCTTGTAGACGTTTAAAAGTTAGCGTGAGGAACAAGTTTTGTCCATAACAAAAAACAAGGGGCAATGAACCCCTTGTTTTTGATCTGTGATTATTATTCCACCACTCCTTTTCCCGAGGCCATCATATCTTCGGGGAGATCAGTAGTCACTATGGAACTCGTGGTGCTCACAAACGCTCCGGTTGTTTGATCTAAGGCTGTGATTTGAATATCAGAAAGAAGAATGGGAGATGTGCCGATTTGTTCCTCGATTGGAATGATGGAGACTTCAAAGGCAATGCCCACAACCGCGCTTTGCGGATTCAGAGTTGGTTGGACAAGATTTGAGATCCAAGAAACAGTTCGCGACGCAGGATCATAAATAACTCCTTTATCTTGTGAAACTGTTTGCCGTCCGGTGAAAGAAACATAAGGAGGGAGAGTTCCCTCGATTGTCACTCGTGAAAGCGGATTGGTTGTGCCGGAAAGATGCCAGAAAATCCAGTATTTGGTTTCTTGTCCCACGCGCGGAGGAAGTGGCCCGCGTCCTAGTTGGTCTCCGCTTGGGAGCGCATAACGTGCAAAACTTTCAAGAACAAGAGGAGTCGTGAGTATCGTGGAAAGCGAGGTGCCTGTGTATGTGATTTCCTGTCCGTCCGTGCTTCCCAATCGGTAGATTGTTAAAGGGGTGATATCAATCGAGATGTTTTCGTATTGTGAAAGTTCACTCACAGACACAGAAGATCGCAAGCGAGTAGATAAAGTAACTTCTCCTTTTTCTCCCGGCGCAATTTCTGCCAAATCGGCATTATCGTCTTCATCAAGCAAAATACTTTTTTGTAAGACAAAGGGGCTATTTGATTGCACACCGATTTGGACATGATGAATCGGTGCATCACCCGTATTCTCATAAGCAATGGTGATTTTCATTTCTGACCCTGGTCGCACCGTTTCCCGATCCACGGTCTGTGTTAAAGAAAGTTGCGGAGGAATCACTGCGCATGTTTGTGTTAACGTCTCCTGCTGATAATGCGTTTGTCCAAAGGTAAAGGAAGGATGTAAAGAAAAAACAACTTCTTCCTCGGCGGTTGCAAGATACCCGGAAAAGCTCATGGTTCCTTGCTCTCCTGCCGCAATGGAGGGAAGGGCGAAACGATTATCCACAAGACCTGGTTGACTTCCGGTCAAAACAAAACCTTCAGGCCAAGAGGGTTCAATGCTGATTTCTGGGAAATCCACCGCACCAGTATTGTGATAAGTGACGGTTCCCTCAATCGTTTGATAAGCAATCAAAGGTTCTGGAATCGATAAGGTGAGTGCCAAGGTAGAACGTACGGGAGAAAAATGATGTTCACTTATTTTTTGCGCCATTTTATTTTTTTCTCCGTAGAAAAAGGTCATGAGACTACGGAAGGTTTGTATGCCGCCCACATCTCCAAATATCACTCCTGTGATTTTGATAGATCCTGTGGCTCCAGGCTCAAGTGTTCCGAGGAACACATGATTTTCTTCCGTAGTTGTATTTTCAGAAAGAATTTCTTGCAATTGAAAATGCGAAGGATAGGTCAGGGTCATGTTTGCGTCGCGAAGTTCCTCTCCAGTCCCGTTCGTATAACGGATGATAAGAGTAGAAGGCGCTCCACTGACGATTTCCTCTGGAGCAACCGAAACCTCAAAATAGATGTCATCAGCAATGGTATGTTTTGGAAAGAATGCCAAAATTCCTGCGGTCAAAAGAAGACCGAGAGCAAGACCAATCAATACAAGATCAACAAGAAAGATTGTGCGAGCAAATGCATAACGTCCGGCATAATGCTTTTCAAACCATTTGACAAAAGGGAGAAGGAGAAGTTGGCCTGGGTGGGTGAGGAGACTCATGGTTTTATGAAGAAGATGTTCCGGTTTCCCAAGATTATGATAGGCAAGATGAGGTTTGATGCGGTTAAAGAAAGACATATTAAAAAGAAGAAAGAGTAAAGACATCGGTTGTAAAAGCAAAGATTTCTTCCGTGCCATTATCATCTATATCCGAAGCTGTAATTTGCAATCCATTTTTTTGAGAAACAGGGGCTCCTAAAAATTCAGAAAAAAGATTTCCATCGCGATCAAACACCTTGATCCAAGGCTCTAGTCCTACTCCAGAGCCAGTGATAATTTCATCAATTCCATCTCCATTTACATCTCCTGCGGCGACATAAGCGCCTCCTCGATATTCTTCATCATACGCGAAAAAACCAGGATTGATGACCTTGCCATGTTTATTCGTAACGCGGATATGCGGCCCACCTCCATCTCCGGCTGCACAAATAATTTCATTTGTCCCATCTCCATTCAGGTCGCCGATAGCAACACGTACTCCTCCCCGGAAAGATTCGTGATAAGGGAAAAAGCCAGGGTTAATGAGGACACCATCGTTATTAAACACACGAATATGTGGACCACCACCTTTTTCTGTTCCTGTCACAATCTCCACTGACCCATCATTTTCCAAGTCTCCAACCGCAAGATTCACTCCATCGTGATAGAGATCAGTATAGGGAGCAAAACGTGAGAGAAGAGATCCATCTTCATCATAAATAGAGACATACGTGTCCCCAGCCGCTATGGTTTCACGCTCTCCATCAGCATTGAGGTCATAATGGATGACAAAGGTTCCACCAAGTTGTGAGGCATCATAAGCAAAGAATCCTGTGCGGAAAGCATTGCCCTCAAGGTTAAATACCCGTGCAAAAGATCCGTTTAAAAATGGGGCATCCGTGAGTTCCTCAATCGGACGCAAAAGAATAACACCGTCTTTAGAAGCCAAGGTAATGGTAGAGGTGATAGATCCATCGTTGATTGATGGATCCTGGGTTCCGTGCAGTTTTTCGTATTCTCCATCAAGCGTAATGGTTTGTTGGGTTGATGTTGCGTTTAAAACTACTTTGCCGTTTTCAAAATCTCGTTCCCAGATTCCTGTTGCGATCGTGTCATTGTTTAGATTCAGAAGATTTTCCGGATCTCCCTTAGGTTCTCCCAAAAAGACATCATACTCATCATAAGTCCAAAGTTGGCTATGATCTTCGTCTCCATAATCAAAACCAAAGAAACCACTTCCCAAAAGCGTGGTGGTGATGCCATAGCGCACACTTTGATAATCGTCCGAGTCCCCAGAGTTTTCTGTGTTCACATTGATGATATTGATAGGGGATCGGGTTAATGATTCTTCAAAAGAAAGATAATCACGCGTTCGGTTTTTCCAATCCGTCAGCGAATCATGAGAAGAAGGAAAGGTTTCAAACATGCGGCCATTGACATAGGGCACAAAGTCCGAGTTTGAACTTCCATTTGTGATCATGAGAGGGGAGGATCCTAAAAGATATCGTGTTTTAGAAAATAATTCTTTATATCGGGAAGCCCAAAGCGTATTTGCTTCCGCAGCTGTGTCGTTTCTTCCGTCTTGATTAACATCCAAGTCTCCGATCCAATCAATACTATCTTGGACTTCGTCATAAAAAATCCCGTCCCAATAGCCAGTGGAGATCACTTCTTCATCTACGAAAGAAGCAAGGTAGGGGACCCAATCTGTATTGAGATTGAGTGCTCGGGTGTCTGGCCAGACGGATTTTTGGCTTCCATTCTCATCTGTAAGCCACCAATCAGATTTAATCCCTTCATACAATTTGTCATGAAAAGGATCAGCCCAAAAGCGATCATTCCAACTGACTGTGGGGATATAGGCCAAGAGAATGATGTCTGGATTCAGTCCGCGGATTTCATCGAAAAAATTTTGATTATAAATTTGGGCTTCAGCCGGGAGGACAAGGAGATCAAAGGTAGAAAGGGTTTGGATGGTATCTGCATCTTCAAGAGTAGATCCGGACATGAGGAAATAATTTGCTGTCCGTGTATAAGACAGATCTTCAGAAGCCAAAAGAGACGTCTCATACCAAGGGGCGAGAAAGAGGGTGGTGAGGATAAAAAGATGAATGAGGCGTCGTACCATAAAAAAAGAAGGCAAGACTAAGGTTCATCTTCCTTCTTTTCAGGTTGGACATTAAATGGGTTAGGGGAATAGAGCTTATTGGTAATGCGCCAACGGTCTACATATTGTCCAATCCCTTTGTTGTCCCGTTTGTTGCGGGCTGTTGTGGTTCGCTGCGACCAACGCAGGAGGGATTCAAAGTTGAGTTTGTACCGCCCTTGGACCACTACATAGGTGATTTCTTGGTCTTTGATGGCCCGACGAATGGTTCTTTGACTGACTCCAAAGATTCGAGAAGCTTCGGAGACAGATAAACGGATAGATGTTGGATTTGCCATAGTAGCGGCAGGGTTTTCCTGCTCAATAAGATCATTTTGTCTACAACAGTGTAGCCATATCTGATGGTTTTGTCAATTGAGGATTGATTTTTGGGCGTTTTTCCACTATCCTTCGTTCATCTTGTAACGTTTTCCTTATTTCAAACGACTACCATTGTGCAAGGCTCGAAAGAACAATTTCTCCTATATCGGTTGCGTACCCGTCGCGATTCCCGAGCTTTCGCATGTCTTTTCAATGAACATAAGGATCCCATCTTCCGCTATCTCAAGGCCAAATTACCTACAGTTCAAGATGCAGAAGATGCCCTTTCCACCACTTTCTTACGTTTGTGGAATTACGTTATCACCTCTCCTGTGGATCATGTATCTAGTCTAACTTTTACCATAGCTAAAGGAGTGATCGCGGATTTCTATCGGCATAGAAAGATAGACTCGCCTTTAACAAATGAAGAAGGTGAAGACCTCCCTTTGGCCGGAGAGGATGATAAAGAAGGGATTGAAATGCGAGCCGAAGTTTCTCTTGTCAAACGGATTATCCCAACTCTTAAATCCGAACATCAAGACGTCATACTTCTCCGTTTTGTCCAAGGGCTTTCTGTAAAGGAAGCTGCCCATTATCTTCAAAAGTCTGAAAGTGCGGTTCGAGTGACCTTACACCGCGCGATCAAAGAGCTTCGTATCAAATTTGAACAAAAACATTGTGAACCACCGCACGTTTCTCCAAACTCTGCAGGAACTCAAGGAGACCCAGTCAGCCGACCTTGAGCTTTCCACAAAAAGTGCATGGCAAAAGATTGCCACTGAACTTGAGTTGCCCTTGGAGAACATAGCAGGTGGTTTTTCTGTACGCGAATATCTGGATTATGGCATTGGATATGCCGCGCGTCTTGCTTTAAAACCAGTGGCTATTTCTCTGGCAGCTTTTGTTTTGGTGGTGGGTGGAGGATTAAGCACGACCAATGCTTCTTTTGATAGTCTTCCAGGGGACACCATGTACCCAATCAAGTTATCCATAGAACACTTGCAGCTTTCTTTTGCTGCTGATGATGCTCAACGTGCCAAGCTTCAAGTGGAGTTTGCCGGTCGGCGACTCGAGGAAATGACCGAGCTTGCCGCGCTCACAGGCGATCAAGTTTCCAATATCCAATACGCCATGAATCAGTTCCGTCAGGAAACACAGGCGATTCAAAATGAGCTTACTCAAGATTCTACTGATTTAGCTCGCGAAGTCAGTCGTAAGGTGGAAATCTATCACTCAACTGTTTCTGCTTCTCCTGATCTTAAAACCGAATCTGTAGGAGAAGAAGTCCAAGAGATTATTGATGCGACTCAAGATCAAGCAGTAGAGGTTTTTTTATCCACTCATGAATCCACTCAAGATACGGAAAGCGCCAAAGAACTTGAGTATACATTTGATCAAAAATATCAGGCTCTTGCGAATCAAATCTTGTCTTTGACAGCCGATCAAGAAAAAGATTTCTTTACGCAATTTAATACAACTTCCACAACCTATCTCGTTTTAGCCGATCAGTTGCGCGATCAAGCTGCTTACCGCCGCGCTTTCCAAATCTTGAACGAAATAGAGATGTTTTTCCAAGTTTCCAAGGAAACCCCTTAGGTTTCCCTTCGATCTGGGTATCTTCTCAAGGATATCCAGATCGGGGTTAACCCGACTTCTTCTTTTCTACGCAAGTAAAAAAGAGGAGTGAATGTGTTATTTATAGGTGGATGATAGAAAAGTCGAGGCTTGAAAAAGCCATTGTCCACTTTAATTCCGAAAAAAGGTTCGCCCGGTATAACCCCCGGGTAAAAAATTACTTTCTTATGAATGATGTACTCAAAATGGGAAAGAAAGCGTTCACCGTATTCGTCGCTGCGGCCACTTTATTGTGGACCGTTGGTGTAGTGTCTTTTGTCGCCCCTTTGGCCGCAAGAGCTACTTCTTACGATGCAGGCGATCTTATCAAAGGTGAGACCCTCTCAACCGTTTATTATTACGGAACCGATGGTCTTCGCTATTCCTTCCCAAATGAAAAGACGTACTTTACTTGGTACGCAGATTTCGATGATGTGGTCACCATTTCCGATGAGGATTTGGCTGACATTTCCCTTGGCGGCAACATTGTGTACCGCCCAGGATCCCGCTGGATTAAGGTAGATAATTTGGTCGAAGTGTATGCAGTTTCAACCGATGGAACCATTCATTGGATTGAAGATGCAGATGTGGCCGAAGACCTTGCTGGCGCAAATTGGAACCAATTCATTGATGACGTTCCAGATGCATTTTTTACTGATTACGTTGCTGGTGATTCTATTGTAGATGCCAGCGAAGGTTACGAAGGCATGCTTGTTGATGATGCAGGAACCACCTATCTTATTTGGGGTGGTGAAAAGCGTGAAGTATCCGATATGGATGCCAACCGCTTTGACAGCGATTTTGTGCTCGATGGCGATGGTGTCGATCTCGACAGCATGACCACGGGTGATGAGATTGATTCCGAACTTGACAACATGACTGATACTGCCCAGGTGGTAGAAGAGGAAACCTATACCGAAACCACCGAAGTGACCGTGAGTGTTGCAGCTGATTCTCCAGATTCCATGACACTTGCCTCTGGTACAGATACAACAATTGACGTGAATGGTTTTGCCAATCTCGTCAGCTATGAGTTTGAAAATCCAACTGATGAGGATTTGACCATTACTAGTTTTGCTTTGACACGTGGTGGTGTGTCTTCTGACACCACACTCGCAAACGTCTATCTTTTTGATGGATATGTGCGTTTGACCGATTCCGCCACTCTTTCAAGCGGAAAAGTGACTTGGAATGATTCCTCTGGTCTTTTCACGATTCCAGCAAATAGCAGTGCGACCATTGATATCTGGGGCGATATCGCCTATGCCACTTCTGGTCAAACTGTGTACCTCAAGATTGCTTCAGTGAGTGACATCACTTTTGATGGCACTTATGAGGCAACAGGTGACTTCCCACTTCAGGGCGCGACACATAGTATTGCAACGGTTTCCAACCTTTCATACTTTGATGTCAATGCCACCACAACCCCGACTCTTTCTGGCATTGATGCCCAGTTGGATTATCGTATTTGGGAAAATACCGTAAACATTGGTAATAACGAGATGTATCTTTATTCCATCCGCTTCCGCAATATCGGATCTATTGATGATGAAGATATTGAAAATTTCCGATTGTATATAGCGGGTGTGAACTATGGCGATGCAGTTGTAAACCAGGATGCCAATGGATATATCACCTTTGATCTTTCTGACGACCCGGTCAGAATGAATACTGGTAACCATATTGTGAAAGTTTTGGCTGATATCATTGGTGGATCTACTCGCACGGTCACCCTTTCTTTGCGCACCGCGGCTGACGTGGTTGCCATGGATGAGGATTATGATCAAGCAACTGTTACAACCGATGGCGGAGGTACAGCTTATGCTAACCATGATGCAGGCGCACAAACCATTAACCAAGGAACCTTGGTCATCAGCAAGACAACAACTTCCCCTTCAGGGAACGTGACCAATGGCGCCACCAATATGTCGCTCGCGAAGTTTGATGTGAAGGCTTATGGAGAAGACATGAAAGTTGAAAACCTCAACTTCTATGTTGATGAAAGCGACAATGACACAGCATTCACCCTCCGCAATGGCGCAGTTTATGCTGACGGTGTCCAAATCGGTAGCACAGCAGCCCTCGCTTCCAATAGTGATGCCACCCTTGCTTACACAGCCTATGCTTTTGGTTCATCTCTTGTGATCGAGCCAGGTGAGACCGTTGTGATCGAGGTTAAAGGAGACATCTATGACAGCGATGGCACCAATGATTGTGCCAATGCCGATACCTTGCAGGTCAACATGGATAACACAACCTCCAGCAACGTTTTGCGAAGGACTTCTGGTAGCTACACGACTTATCCAGCTGCTGACGTTGCAGCAAACACCCTCACAGTTGCCCAAGGCAGCTTGACGGTTGCAAAGAACACTTCGTATGCCAACCAGAGCCTTGTTGCTCCAAAGACGGCATATAAGATGGGTTCTTTCACCATTGCTTCTTCAACAACAGAAATCGTGAACATCACCCAATTTGATGTAGACTGGACAACTGCTGATGCAGCTGATGCTTCTGAAGATTTGACCAACCTCTATATTGAATATGGTCCAACAGCCTCATTAACCACAAGCTCCATCAAGGGCACGGTGACAGATTCAGATAATACCTGGTCTGTAAACTATGCTTTGGCAGCTTCGTCCACGATTTATGTGAATGTGTACTCAAGCGTCCCAACCAGTTCTACGAATGGAGATGCCACCGCAGATACTTTCAGACCAAGCTTAACCATTACTGCCCAAGGCGCGGGTTCCGCAGCTGATGCTTCCGCAACTGTGGTGACCGGACAAACCATTACCTCAACGACTGGCTCTTTTGCACAAGCAGAAGATTCCATGCCAGCCGCTAAAGTGGCAGCAGCCAATCAAGAAGTGGAGACTGCAAAGTTCCGCTTTACCTCAACCAATGAGACCTACACCATCAAAGAGGTGACTGTCTCGGTCGCGAGCGCAACCGTAGCCGGTGTGATCGGTACAGCAAAACTGTACGACGGTTCCACCTTGCTTGGTTCTGCAGCTTTTGATCAGAGCAGCAATACCCGAGCTCTCATTTATGTGACGGGCGGTCTCGAAGTGCCTTATAACACCTATAAGACTCTCACGGTCAAACATAGTTTGAACGATGTGGGTACAGGCGCTGCAACCTCTCAACAGGACGTAGCTACTACCCTCTATTCCGTGAAGTATGCGGATAGCACAGGTGTGGAAACAACCGCAACACCTTCCGGATTGGCCGGGAACGCGGTCTATGTCTACAAGTCCATCCCAACCGCAACCATCGTTGATTTGACAAATGGTGATTTGTCAAACGGCAATGCCCAGGAGATCTATAAGTTTACCGTCGCAGCAGCCAGCAATAGCTCGATTGCTCTCAAGCAAATCAAGTTGAATATCACCTGGAGCGATGGCGGAACAGCAGATACTCTCGAGGTTGAAAGCCTTAAGTTCTACAAGAATGGCACGGATATTTCATCCAGTGTTACGATCGTAGACGAGGATGGAAACAGTGTGACAAGCACCAGTGGTTTGTTAGAAGGTGATGACACCTGTGTCATTACTTTCACAAGCACGGAGGACACCATTTCCGCAGGCAGCTCGGTTACTTATGCCGTGAAGGGAACCCCAACCGGATTCCGCGTTCTCGGTGCAACCGATACAGCTCGCGACAGTGTGGCCCTCTACCTCAAGGGTGATGCCGCACACAATGGCACCAGCATTTACCTAAACGATGAAACTGATATTGCTTCAGGGCAGTCCGAGATTATGGAACTCTTTACCAGTGCAGCCGTCAGCTCCAGCGATGGAACTGCTGCGAACTTCATCTGGTCTGATATGAGTTCGATCTCCCACACCTACGACATCAACGCTTCATCTTCAGGTGACTGGGCAAACGGTTACTTGGTCTTGAATCTTGATTTAGATTCAGAATCATGGGGCCGATAGTTTCTCTCTAGAAACTTAAAACAAAAACAGGCTTTCGAGCCTGTTTTTGGTTTGTAAGGAAGTGGGTCCTATAGGACCAATAGGACTTATCTTTCAAAGCGTGCGGCCAGTGACCGCAAAGCGCGTTTGACTTTGCGTCGGTTCACACGGATACACATACGGCGAATGGCTTTATCAAGACTAGCATCCTTTTTTTGTCTAGCAGACCAAGAAAGAGTCAGAGGATAATAACGAAGGGAGAGGGTAGACATAGAAAAGTGTTTTAGGTAGGACTTACGTGTTTGGATGCAGAACGAGGAAAAACCGAGGCTTTTTACGAGGCGTATGAGACATACGTTGAGAAAAAAACGTAGGTTTTGACAAAGTTATGCGCCAAACACGTAAGTCCTACACAGGTTTAAACTTACGAATCACTGCACGGACAACTCCTTGAATAATGCAATCTTTGACATAAATAGGTTGCATAGTGCTATTGGCTGGTTGGAGACGAATACGATTTTGCTCGCGATAAAAACGTTTGAGTGTAGCATAGGCATTATCAAGAAGCGCTACCACCACCTCGCCGTTTTTTGGAGAAGGATTGCGTTCCACCACAACAAAATCTCCATCCAAAATACCATCTTCGATCATAGATTGACCTTTGACACGCAGTACATACGAATTTGCTCCATCCACAACAAAGGTGGTGGGGACAGCCATAGTTTCTCGATCTTCCACAGCCTCAATGGGCTCGCCGGCCGTGATGAGTCCGGCCAAAGGGAGCAAAACAGCATAAGCGGTTTGGGCAGATTCATCCTTGATAAGCTCGATAGACCTTGCCTCACCACCATCTCCCATGGTAATCGCATTTTTTTCAAGAAGCGTTTTGACGTGTTGGTGGACGGTGGCAGGGGAAGAGAGGCCAAGAGAATCCGCGATTTCCCGATAGCTTGGCGCATATCCGTGCTCGGAAAAATAGGTGCGGATAAAGTGTAAAACTTCCGCCTGTTTTTTTGTGAGTGATGGCATAGAGTATAAGAATTTCCAATTACCAATTTCTAATTTCCAATGTAGGAAAGAGTCAGATATTTTTAAGAGAAAGTTTAGATTGAATAATTCGGATTACTTTTTGTCTTTTGAATGATTGTGTGGAGGATAAGATGAATTTTTTTTACTTCCTGCCACAGCTTCTGGATGGAGTCGTTTTGTTCTGGTTGAGCAACGGAGATCATTTTTAGCCAGTATTTTGTTTCTTCAGCTTCTTTTTTTTGCAATAAAGAGTTTATGGATAAAGTCTTTTCTTGAAGATGCATTATCTGCTTCGCAATAATTAGCCCCTACACTTGTACCAGATTCAATAAGTTGTGAAATAAGGGGTTTTGAAATGATATTTTGAGGAATTTTTTAACAAATTCTATGATATTTTTTCCAAGTTCGCTTGTTCGACTTTTGATATCATACATAGACCTCTTTCATTAGAAATTAGGAATTGGAAATTAGAAATTTTTATTTCTGTTCGTTGTTTGTTCGTATTTATAATAGAGCGAACAAAACACGAACACAAGAGTCTATCTGTGGATAACATATAGTCCTCATGTCATGAAACAGGACTTTAGACGCCATAGGAATGGATGGGATGCGCCGTTCTGCAGCGCAGAAAAACCGCAGATGTATCCAGAGATACATGGAGGATTTTTCTGTGCGAAGGACAAGCAGACCGCCATCCCTATGGATGGATAAATCCTGTTCCATGATATGAGGACTATAATGGGCTGGAAGAAGAGGGAAAATCTTGGTACGCTTCGGGCGCGTAAGGAAGCATTTTTATTACTCATTATGCCAAAAGTCGTCGAATCAGTATTAGCCGGACAGCCAGACAAAGTCTGCGATCAAATCGCAGATGCGATTGTGGATGAATATCTTCGCCGTGATCCAAACTCTTCCGTGGATCTTCATGTGATGGGTTCTCATGGCATGATGATGATCGGTGGCGAAGTTCATTCCAAAGCGGATTTTGATCTATCCGAACTTGCCAAGAATGTGTATCAACAAATAGGCTATACAGATGATATTGAAGTTTTTGTGAACATTGATGAGCCTTCTTCCGAAATGCAGCTTTTGGATCGCCATCTTCCTGGAGATACGGTCGTAGTAAACGGTTATGCCACCATGGAAACACGCGAACGTTTACCCCGGGCCCTTGTGTATGCGCATGATATGGCCAGGAGACTTGATAATCTTCGCAAGACCGATCCGGTTTTTGGCTGGCTTCAGCCTGATGGAAAAGTCCAGGTCATGGTGTGGAAAAGTGAGGTAAAGGCTGTTACCATTTTGGCTTCTCATGCTAAAGATGTGGAACTCAAAACCGTACAAAGTGCAATTTTGGATCGCGTGATTGTGCCAATTGTCGGCGAACAAGGAGTCCAGATTTTTATCAATCCTATCGGGCCTTTTACTATTCATGGATTTTCCGCAGATTCTGGGGCTAGTGGTCGCAAACTTGCCGTGGATACTTATGGAGCTTTGATTCCTCACGGCGATCACACACTATCTGGCAAAGACCCCATGAAAGCCGAGCGTGCGGGAATTTATATGGCGCGCTATGTAGCGCGTTGGCTTGTGGAGCAGGAACTAGCAGAAAGTGCCTTAGTGACGATCGCCTATACCATGGGGCGATCTGAACCACTTCTTATCAAAGCTCAAGGAACAACATCAAAATCTCGTGGAGCCAAAATGGATCTTTCAAACTTAATCAAGCGTGAGTTTGATTTTAGACCCGAGGCAATTGTAGATCGGTTAGAACTTAAACAACCTATTTATCAACAGACAGCTGTCTATGGACATTTTGGAAGAACTGGATTTCCTTGGGAAAAGAAAATAGAAAAAACAGGGTGATGCCCTGTTTTTTTGTGAGATGGGTCCTACACGACTCATAAGACCTATACTTCCACTCCTTGAAACATCTCCGGGATCACTACTTCGGTGTGCAAGTGATAACGCAAATGAGTGGCAAAGACTTCTTGCACAGCTGATTCACCATGCACAAGAATAATTTTTTTTGGCACATCGCTTTCTTTTGGTGTCAACCATTTTGTGAGTTTATTCTGATCCGCATGGGAGGAGAATGCGCCCACAGCCTTCACACTCGCTTGTACTTCCACCTCTTGCCCATACACGCGCACTTGTTTGGCACCTTCGTAAAGTCGACGCCCCAAGGTTCCCATAGCCTGATAGCCAATAATTAAAAGTTGAGTTTTTTCGTCCGGCAAATAGCGTTGAAGATGGTGCATAATGCGGCCACCTGACATCATGCCACTACCGGCAATAATAATTTTTGGAGCCGGGCGATCATTGATGACTTTTGATTCATCTCGGGTCAACGTCTCTTGCAAATTTGGGAAACTGAAAAAATCTTTGTCCGGTTCGCTCAAAATATCAGCTTCAAAACGGAGATAGTTTTGATAATGCCGATAGATCTCGGTCGCGCGAATCGCCATAGGGCTATCCAAAAAGATAGGTACCGTGGTTTTGAGATCATGAAGGAGGATTTGATCCATTTCATAAAGAACCTCTTGGGTACGTTCGATCGAGAAGGTCGGAATTAACAAAACCGATTGATTGCGCACGGTTTGCTCAATCAAATCGCGCAAAATAGCCGTCCGATCCTTGGGATCTTCATGAAGGCTATCTCCATAAGTGGACTCGCAAATCACCACATCGGCCTGTGAAAGATCCTCGGTTTCCGGAAGAATGGGAACATCATTATTTCCCAAATCTCCGGAGAAAACCACACGTTTCCCTTCAGCCTCGATAGAAAGATAGGCCGAGCCAAGGATATGCCCGGCATCATGGAACATAAACGAGATTCCTGGTGCGAGCTCTAAAGTTTCATGATAATTAACCATGTGCATTTGTTCGAAGACTTGCGCGACATCTTCCTCATCGTATAAAAGAGGCTCTCCATCACGCCGTGCATTTTCTTTCATGATGTGGTAGGAGTCTTCCAAAATAATGCGAGTGAGCGGGCGTGTGGGATGGACACAATAGATGGGTCCTGTAAAACCGGCTTTTATGAGTTTGGGTAGCCGACCCGTATGATCCGCATGGGCATGGGTGATAAAAACCACTTCGATCATCTTGGGATCAAAATGAAAATCTTCAAAGTTCGGCTCGTCCGCATAACGTCTGCCCTGGAACATGCCACAATCAATAAGATATTGATGAGGATTGCTTTGAGCATCTTTAATAATGATTTGGTGACAAGAGCCCGTGACTTCTCGTGCGGCTCCATGACAAGTAAGTTGCATAAAACTTATTGTGGGTTGTTTTTATCTTATTGCTTTCTGCCATCCTGACGAACTTCCAAAGGAAGTGAGGAAGGATCTCTTGAATGAAGGGGACCCCTCGTCGTTTTACTCCTCGGGATAACAAGAGAGGAAAGAAACTCGAGCTTGGGTTCATAGTGGATAGCTCTCACATCATAACGCGTCTGCAAAAATAGCGCACTCGTTTTTATTTTGTGGATAAGTCGCAAAATATTCGGAGAATTTTCACATCTTTGTTATAATGATGACATTGCAAGTTATGACGCAAGAACAATTCCATGAAGCGTTAGTGGAACACGGCACAATAACCGAAGATCAGTTTCAATCCGTGATAGACAGTCGTGAAGCAAAGGAGGCAGGTATAGGAGAAGCCTTGGTGGTGCGTGGTGTGATCAGTGAATCCCAACTCGGGCAGATGTTAGCTTGGTGGTACAAGGTGCCTTATTTTGATTTTGGAAAAGAAGGTGTAGATCATGAGATCACAAATTTGTTACCTGAATCTTTTGTCCGTGAGCAACGCGTGATCCCCGTTTCCCATCGCGCGCAAGAAGGGTTCAAGGTCGCCACAACCGATCCACAAAACATTGTCCTGCGTTGCTTACTTGAGAAATACCTCCGTGATCGCGTGCAATTCGTATTTGCGACTGATCGTCAAATCGCAGGGCATCTTTATCTTTTTCAGCAAAATCTCGGAGAAAACATCAAAAAGATTTTGAAACAGCCCGCGGTTTCCGGAAACGCAACCGATACTAAGGCGGTTACCATTGTGGATACACTCATCAGTTTTGCCTATCAAACAGGTGTTTCTGATATTCATTTGGAATCGGGTGAAAAAATCACCATGGTGCGTTTTCGTGTGGATGGTGTCTTGCACGACATGGCCGAAATCCCTCCCGAGATTCATCAGGCTGTGATCTCTCGCTTAAAAGTGATGGCCCGTCTTCCAACCGATGAAACTCGCAAAACCCAAGACGGTAAGATTTTGTTTCAATCTCCTTGGCATGATGCAGTGGACATTCGTTTGTCTTTGGTGCCGACCACTCATGCGGAAAATGCGGTATTGCGTTTGCTCACTGATCGTAATAAGAATTTTTCCTTTCATGATATCGGACTACGCGAGCGTGATGCGGAAAAGGTTTTGAACGCATCTCATCAGCCTTGGGGCATGATTCTTGTTGCCGGCCCCACAGGTTCAGGAAAAACAACCACACTCTACAGTGTGCTCAAGATGCTCAATGACCGTGACATCCACATTGTGACCATCGAGGATCCTGTGGAATATGACATGAAAGGCGTGACACAAATTCAGGTAAATGAAAAAGTCGGTTTGACGTTTGCCGGCGGCTTGCGTTCCATTGTGCGCCAAGACCCTGACATCATTATGGTGGGAGAGATCCGCGATCGAGAAACCGCGGGTATAGCGATCAATGCCGCCATGACCGGCCATCTTGTTTTGTCCACCATTCACACTAATGATGCAGCCACGACCTTTGTCCGACTGATCGATATGGGAGCGGAGGATTATCTTTTAGCTTCCACGATTAACGTGGTAATCGCACAAAGGCTTATTCGCCGTATTTGTCTTGGATGCATTCAAAGCGTATTTTTGACTCCCTCGCAAATACAAATCATTGAACGTATTCCCAAAGCCAAAGAATATCTTTTGAGCATAAGTGAAAAGCAAAACCTTTCCGATGTGCGTTTGTTTGCAGGGAAAGGATGCGGTGCCTGTCATCAAACGGGGTATAAAGATCGTGTGGGTATTTTTGAGGTTTTGGTAGTGACCGAGAAAATCCGTCAGGGAATTATGGAGGGGAAAGAAGCGGAAACGATCAAAGAAATTGCGCAGAGCGAGGAAATGACAACCATGCTGCAAGACGGCTTCAACAAAGCTTTAGTCGGGTTGACGACCATAGAGGAGGTGCTTCATGAAACACAGACCGCTTCATGAAACGTTTTTTTTGACGCGTGTTTTTGGCATCCTGTTTTGGATTGGAATTTTGTTTTTGCCCCATCGAAGTGTTTTGGCGCTTGGATTGTATTCTCCAACAATTACACTTGGAGAAGTGGAGGCTGGAGAAGATTATGCGGGCACCTTTCGTGTGGTGCGTGAGGTAGGGGAAGTGGGAACGGGCAGTTTGTCAGTGGATGTGGAAATAACGGGTGACCAATGGATTGTCGTGACAGGCGAGGAGTCTTTTGTCATGAGCGCAAGCGAAAACGCTTATGATTACACCTTTCTTTTTTCTCCAAACGCTGCGTATACAGGAGATTATCAAACGCATTTTGTTTTTTTTCTTGAGCCTTCCGGTTCACACGATGGGGGCGCGGGTGCTTTTGTACGCGAGGGTTTGGAGGGAATCCTGACCTATCACATGACCACTTCCTCCGAAACCGGGGCAGGATCGGTTTCCTCGGGGCAAGGGACATCATCTTCAACAACCACTCAAGATGATGAAGAAGATTCTTCCGATCAAGAGGATATAATAGAGGAAGGGGATGAGGAAGGGGTACAGTCAGATGAATCGCAGGAACAAACCGAAGTTTCCGAAGAATCCGGAGAAGAAACAATCTGGACAGGTGATGAAAGAGAAGGAGAATCAGAAAGTCTTGAGACAAGTGAGAGTATGGCACAGGAATCACAAGAAACGTCTGGATCAGATGAAGTGGATTTTGAAGACGTTTCCGATCTTTTTGAAGTCTATGGAAGTACAGGGTTTGATGTGGAAATATATGATTTGGATCGTGATGGCATCATAGGCTTGTCTGATCTCTCCTTACTTGTCTCGCGATGGACTTCGGACGAAGGGAGATTTACCGGCTGGCCTCCCATAGAACCAGGAGAACCGCTTACCGAGGACGCCATCATTTTCAAGTTTCAGGTCGCCCATGCGGACAGGAAAAAGTTTTCCGTTATTTTATCGAGTGCACGAAAAACCGCGGACGATGAGGTTGCCATGTATGTTTTGGTGGATACGGGACAAGGGGGAGTGAACACAGCTGACCTTGTGATCGATTATGATACAGAACAATTACAGTTTATCGATGCAGAGCTTGAAGGGTCGATTTTTTCCATTTTTCGTTCTAAACCGCAGGAAATTGAAAATGGAAAAATTAGTTTAACCACTGCGACTCTTTGGCCATTTGTGGGCACAAACGGTTTTGTAGCTACTTTGTATTTTTCTTTGATTGCAAAAGGAGAAGCTGCCTTACGCTTTGATAAAATCGAGGCGTATGGAGAGGAAGCTTATGAACCGGAACAAGTGCTTGGAACAGATTTGATCGGCATGGTGGATAAAAAATCCGCATCCACAGACATGATTGAAGAGGAATACTCTATGTCCGAGCAAATCCCGTCCTACTTTTTTCAAATCAATTTTTTAGAGATCATTCTTCTTTTGATATTGCTTATGGACACCATTGCTCTCTGGATTCTTTACCGTGACACAAAAGATCAAAAATATGTTTAGAATCTCTTTTAGGCGTTATGTGTTTCTTTTTTTATTTCTTTGTGGCGGTTTGTTGGGATACACCGCCCCGTCAAACGCCGCGGGAATAGGTGTTTCCCCGTCTTTCATTAACACGGAAATCTTGGCGGGAGACAAAGTGGAGCAAACCTTGTCGCTTTCCCGTTATGGAAATTCCGAAGAAATGCGGTTTTCAGTACAAGTTTTAGAGGGAGAAGATTTTATTGATCTATTGGGACAAGACGAGGTGGTCATTCCGTTTGGTGCTTCTCAAATATCGTTTACATTTGCCATAAACGCGCAAAATCTTTGGGTGGGTGATAAAACCGGAAGCATCCGATTTTTGTCAGATACGCAAACGCAAGATGGAAATTCCGGAAATCTTGTGCAAACTGGGTTGGAAGTAAAAGTGACTGCATCGGTCGTTAATGCCTATACCATAGATGAAACCGTGGATGCGCAGCAAAATTGCAGTATTTTATCCGAGATCTCGGTTTCCAATATGCGTTTGAGTTATACACGCAGCGGAGAAGATGACGCTTTGGATATTGCCTGGGACATGCAAAATATCGGATCAGTTCCCGTAAAGTCCGTCGCCTATGAGATAAATATTTTCAGAGACGGCGTATTGATTTCTTCCGGTCGCGAGATTGCCGGAGGAGTTTTTGAAGCAGGTCAAACCGTTTCACAAACCAAGTCTCAACATTTTTCTTCGTTATTTCCCGGTCTTTACCGAGTGGAATTGAAGTGGGGAGAGAAAACAGAAACTGTGCAAATAACCGTGGAGCCGACGTTTTGGCAAAAATTGTGGGATCAGGTTTCTGTGATCGGGGTGATAATCGGCGGTTTGCTTGCCGCGGCATTTGCTCTTCTTTTTATCAAGACCAAACTTTCCCTGTACGCAGCTGCAATCGCTTTAGGAAAAATGAAACGCAAAGTGGCTGCCGTGGCCAAAAGAGGATCAAAAAAAATAACGCGCCGCCGCGCGTCAAAACCTTCCAAGTGAAATGTCACCTGTTAGAAAGAAAAGACAAGGCCAAAGATTTGATCGCGTGTTACAGGTCCGTATTCCCTAGAGTCCGTACTTTCATCCCGATTATCACCCATTAAAAAGTATTCATTTTCCTTCAAAATATCGAATGTTTGAGCGCTTCCGTTCCAATTTCTTGTCGAGGTTCCTTCGGGAAGATAGGTTTCTCCAAGTAAAAATGTCTTTCCGTCCATTCCTGTGACAAACACTTGATTAAGTCTGATCGTGACCTGTTCCCCAGGAAGTCCGATCACTCGCTTGATCACCACCTCTTCAAACGAGGGGATATAAGCTTGCACCACATCTCCGCGATTGGGCGAGTGAAACAGAAGATCAAACTTGTTGATAAAGAACACTTGCGAATCAAAAAAATTCGGTTCCATGGACGCGCCATCCACCATGCCAGGTTCAACGATAAAAGAACGGATAAAGATAAACGCAAAGGTGATCGCAAACGTTAATTTGAAAATTTTCCAAAGATAATCATTTCTGCTCATACTTTGAATGATGGATCTTCATAGTGATATCTGAAATAAATATTTTTCCTTCATTCATTAGAAATTTGAAATTGGAAATTTTTAGAAAACTCGCTAGAGGCTCCTCTTCTATGATAGTATACCTGAAAGAGATGTTATGAAGAATTTTTTTTGGGGGCTGCAAGCGATCACGGAAAATTTTTTGTTTTTTTCAAAACAACTTTCCCAGTATCAACTCTTCTGGGGATTTGCGGTTGGATTTTTCGTGGCCACACTTTTTTACGGATTCCTCATCACGGATCATCCCAAACAAGTGCCAACCGTATTGTTTCGTGATTCCTCCTCTTCCTTTCAAAAAATTTATCAAAGAAAAGAGGGTCAAGCCTATGCCACTTCTTTTTATGATTTTTCCAAAAAGGCCAACCGTCTCAAAACCGCTTTTCTTCTTGCTGGGCTTCTTGCCATTTTATTAACACTTATTTCTTTATTAACCGTTTTTTATGGATAAAAAACACAAACAAAAGAGGGCTTTTGCAGGAGGTTTGATTTTAGCCTCGCTTTTTTTCTTGTTTTTACCCTTTGTGACACCTCTTCCCGCAAAGGCCATAGGAGCTTCTCCATCAAGAATAAGCAATGTGACGGTTTTGCGCGGAACCGTGCAAACACAATCTATTTCTATCACTCGTGCGCCGTCGGAGGGGAATCGCGAAGTGACAGTCAATGTGACAAAGCGTGGTGAGTATGCACATTACATTGATGCGCCAGAGTCCATTATTTTGCTTAGTGGGCAAAATAGTGTGATCTACACTTTTGATGTGGATGCCACGGATGCGGCTGTGGGCGAGTATCAAGTGATCCTTTCTTTTCTTGTCGATCCGTATATCACAGCACAGACAGACACAACGTCAGGCGGAATGAGCGCTGGCGTCGGATTTATTACAGGTGTGGATATCCCCGTCACCTTTACTGTCTCGGGCGATCAGGTGGTGTCCTATGACATTCAAAGCATGGGAATGGATGATACCGAGGTAGATATGCCTATTTTCCTCACTTTTAACATTCACAATACGGGAAATGTGGAATGGAAACCGGAAAAGGTGGAATTGACGTTTACGGACATATCCGATCCGACCCATGTGGTCACTGAAATTGTCGAAAGCGAGGATTTTCCCGTAGTAAAACCCAGTGCTGAAAGCGTTGTCGCAGTTGTGCAAGCCGCTTCGATATTGATCGAGGGGACCTATGAGGTGAAAGCTAAGTTTTATTATGATGGGCAAGTGGTGGCAGAATTGGCTTCCTCCTCACTCCTTACGGTTTATCCCACAGGCACTCTTGCACAATCAGGCGAGCTTTTGTCTGTGAGCACCAATAAGGCATCGTACGAAAGAGGAGAAAAAGTGAATGCAAGTGCGATTTTCAAAAATACAGGTGAGGTAAAGGTAAGCGGCACCCTGTACATAGATATATATAAGGATGGTTCTTACGTTGATTTGCTTTTAGGAGAAACTTTGACTGTGGATATGGGAGATGAAGTTATTTTTTCAAAAATCATAGAAACCGATGGTCCGGGAGATTATGTGGCTTCTACCTATGTCAAATATGGCAATAAAAAGACCGATGCTATTGATTTGGCTTTTTCCGTTATCTCTGCCGGAGGGGTCAGCGACACCTTGTCGTTTGTTAATTCTGCGTGGGGTTTAGCTATTTTGATCGGCATCATTATTGTCATAGCCGTTATCATCAAAATAACGAGGAAAAAGAAGGGAACGCCGCCTATTATCATTCCACAAACAAATACCATCCCCACGATCAATCAAATGGAAGCGCCAAAAGAAGAGCAAAAGATTCCACCAAGTGATGTCATAAAGGAAAACTAAAAATTGTGGATAACTTTTTTGTGCAACTTCGTTCTTATTTGTTGCAAGAAATGCTATAATTTGAGCAAAGAAAATATCGGTGAGAAGGACACCGAGAAAATACCCAATAATTCATTCATGATTAAACAAAAATAAATGAAACAAAAGATATAGATATTTTTATTCCTTTACCCTTTATTTTTTATGCAGGAATCAAAAGCCCTCCATTATGTTTTGGGGCTATCACTCGCTTTGATCGCACTTTTCGTGGTCGTCGCGCTCGTGATGATCAATACGCGCGCAAGCGACACCACCGTAACCATCAATAACGTCTCTCCGGTGGTGTTGGAATCCGCTGTGGATGCCGGAGCCGCCATTACGCTTAACTCCGGAGCACTCAAGAATGTAGTAGCAACTGCAACCGTACAAGATTTGAACGGGAACGCGGATATTGATACTGTCACTATGACTCTTTACCGTTCAGGAGCAGTCAACGGAGTAACTTGTTCGATAGATGATAACGATTGTTATCGTATAGCCGCATGTGCATTGACAAACAACGCAGATCCTACGCAAAAGATAGCCACTTGTACTTTTTCCTTTGAGCATTATGCGGATTCCACAAGTGCAAGCGGACGTTATCCATTGGAAAACTGGAAATTGTATGTAAAAGTAACAGATTTAGATCTCACAATAGGCGAATTAAACACCACAACAACCGAAGTGAATGACTTATTGTCACTCAGCTTCCCTGCCACAATCAACTTTGGTGTGGTCGGTCTGTCGACGCAGGGATATACAAACTCCACCATTACAAACGTGGGAAACCAGAGATCCGGAGTGAATATCTCCACAGCAGATCCAGATGGTATGAATTGCACAGTTCGCGGAGTAATTCCTATTAACAAACAAGAGTTTGCAGATGCCACCTTTGTTATGGCAACTGCTGGTACTGTTTTAACCGCAACTCCCACAGATACACTTTTGACTATTGACTGGCAGGCAACAGGTACAGATACCTCAGACATCCTTTATTTTGGAGTCGACGTTCCTCCAAGTGGTGTGGAAGGCGTGTGTACCCAGGTGGATACTCTTACAGCTTTTGCAAAGTAATTTGATTTTATGAATCAAAAATTACTCGCGGTATTGGCGGTCGTTGTCGTCCTATTGAGCGGGTTGGTACTAGTTGCAGTTACCAAGTCTGTGCAAACCGATGAACTCGGGGCAGTGGGAAGCACCCTTGTCCCAGGGTCAGTGGCAGGCCAGGAGTTAGAAAGCCCACCCACAAGTGTAGGAACCGAAGCGGTCGTGAATATTCCGCAAGCTAGCGCAACAGCGCAGGTGAAAATTGCCGAATAATGTAAAAGATACGGAAATGGAAAACCGCTCTGTCACAAGAGCGGTTTTTGATTTCGTTTTTTCCTGTTATAATAAGGGCAATGTTATGAATCATGCAGGAGGACACAGACAAAAAAAAATGAGGAAAGGGATTTTACTTTTGTTGTTTGGTATAGGCATTTTGTTTGTTTTTACCTTCACGTTTTATCGGTCTTTGGCAACCGATGTTTCGGTGCAAATCGGGAACGTTGCGCCAACCGTTGTTTCCGCATTTCTTCATGCTTCCCCTTTTATTTTTACAGAACAATTCAATATAGGCAATCATGTCAATGTGATGATTCCAGGGTCAACCGGAGCCTTGTATGGAAACGGTCGGGTGGAGGACTTAAACGGTCGAAATGACATTGTAAGCGTACGCGGAATTTTTTACCGCTCCAGCGCCTCGGGTGGATCGGATTGCACAGCGGATAATAACAGTTGTTATGTGGTGAGCTCATGCACCTTGCGTGACCTCACAGGAAACGACCTTCGTAAAGAGTATTCTTGCCGTTTTAATCTTTCTTCTTATGTTGATTCCACAGCAAGCGATGGGCGTTATTCCACAGATACATGGAATTTTTTTGCCGAAGTAAGTGATGGGACAGCCACAGATTCCGAATCAGTCACAACCGAGGTGAGCTCGCTTCTTTCTTTGAACATCCCTTCCTTCATCAATTACGGAGTCTTGGGCCTTGGAGATAAAACACCCGCAGGTGCGGTAAAGATCACCACCACGCAACAGGGAAATGTACGGGCCGGCATAGAAATTTCCAGCGTAGGGACAACCATGAATTGTTCGGGTCGCGGATCCATTCCGCGCGAGAACCAAGAGTATTTCACCGAATCCTTTATCCACGGAACAGGAACGGATTTATCTGGCACTTCCACTTCTACCGGCATGCTGCTTGGGTGGCAAGAAACTGACACCGTCGTTTCCGATGATTTGTACATGGGCATCGAAGTCCCTTCAAGCAATGTGGAGGGAGTTTGTTCTATGGTAGACACCTTAACAGCAACTTCTCTTGATTGATCGTTATGGGGAAATTAAAGGAGGATATGTTTCGTTACTTTTTTTCAAGAATCACCAGACAATTGGAGTTTTTCCTACTCCTTTTCATTTTTGTTCCTCTTTTGTGTTTGAGTGTTTTTTTTATTTTCCAGGCCAGGGGGAACAGTCATGACACGTCGAATTTTCTCGCTTATTCCGTTTTGATCAATAAAAGCAGGGTGCAGGAGATTTTGAATTCTTACGAATCGGAAATGGAAACTTTTACCCTTGACCCGCAGGTGCGCGAAAATTTTTTCTTTTTTTTGTCCGATCAGGTCGGTGAGCCCATTTCTGTTTTAGAAACGCTTGGGCGCGCTGATATATTCGGTGATCCCATTTTGGGAGCAGCTCTTTTACACAACCAAGATAATACGATTACATTTGCCACCAATGATTTTGTTATTACTTCGGATGAAGCGCATCTCCTCACATCTCACAAAACAAGGGAAGGGGAAATGCAAATAACTTTTCTTTTTCGAAATCAGGGGACCAATAATCTTTCCATCCTCCTTGCGTTTCCCTATGAGGAAGAGCAAACGTTATTCTCCGGTTTTCTTGTCGTCGAGATAGCACCGGCATCTTTGCTTGAGCTTGAGAAAAATTTCCGCACGCTTTCCCAAACCGGAGAAATGCAAATCGTCACTTGGGGTAAAAATGGCAATGCGCAAACGATTTTGCCGTCGCGGTTTATCAATGTTTCCATCACCTCGGCTCTTTCCTCCGATTCCCTGTATGCTAAAACGTTGAAACAGGATGGTTTTTTAGATAAAAGCATTGCGGATTATCGGGGAAAAAATGTGTTTGTCGCCTCGCGTTATCTGCCGACGCACGAGATTGGTTTGATCGTAAAGATGGATCGTCAAGAAGTACTCGAGCCCCTCATCATCCTTGCGGGATCTTTGACACTTATCGCCGTTTTCCTTTTGTTTTTCGGTTTTGTGTTCATTTCCTATTTTTTCTCCATTGTGGCAAAACCGCTTGAGGATCTTGCCGAGGCCGCCCGAAGAATCGAAAAAGGAGAAACTGATGTGCATCTCCCTCATACGGACGCCAAAAACGAAATCGGTGTGATGACCAGGGCCTTTCGGCGCATGACTACGTCACTCATTGAATCCAATGAAGCATTGGAGGAAAAGGTGCATGATCGTACATTGGAATTGCAAAAAAATCTTTCCCTTATCAAAAAAGAAAAAGCCAAGGATGACGCGTTACTTTCAAGTATCGGAGAAGGGATGATTGTCGTGGATGCCAAGGGATTGATCACCATGGTGAATCGGGCTGCGGAAAGTATTTTTACTCTGCGCGGTGACCGCATGGTCGGGAAGCCGTTTTCCTCGGTGATCGTTCTTTTGGATAAAGACAATCATGCGTTATCGGGAGACGTTCATCCGGTATTGTCCACGCTTTTGACCGCCAAAAAAGCGAATCGCATGGAGTTTTTGTCCAAACGGTCAAATCAAGAAACATTTCCCATTGCCTTTACTTCGTCCCCCATTCTTTTGGGAGGAAAAGTCACAGGTTCGGTCATCATTATACGTGATATTACCAGGGAAAAGGAGATTGACCGTATGAAATCCGAATTCATCTCAATCGCTTCTCATCAACTGCGCGGCCCGGTGGCTTCGATCAAATGGTATGGGGAACTTTTGGGAAAAGAGACGTCTCGCATGAAAGAGTCCACAAAAGAGTTTGTGGAGCGCATCAATGTTTCCACTGTGCAATTGATTGCGCTTATCGATGATTTCCTCAATGTTTCCCGCATTGAATCCAATATGGTCGCCAGAACGCTTGAGGACATTGAGCCCTACAAGCTCGTGCAAAATATCGTGGAAATCTATCGTCACGACATTGAAGAAAAAGGATTAAAGCTCACGATCAAGAATTTATCTAAAGTAAAAAATGTTTCCTTTGATCCTGAATCCATCCGCGAGATTTATGCTAATTTGATTGCCAACGCAATCAAATATACAAAGGATCGTGGGGATATCTTGATTAGACTTTTCGATCGCGGTATGACCTTAATGTTAGAAGTGAAGGATACGGGGGAGGGCATTCCCAAAGATGAGCAATCGAAGATTTTTACCAAGTTTTATCGGGCGAGCAATGTGCTTGAGGGAGGACATAAGGGGACCGGACTTGGACTTTACACGGCATATCTTTTGGCAAAGCAAGCGGGAGGGGATATCACCTTCGTTTCCGTAAAAGGGAGAGGATCCACATTTACGGTTTCACTTCCCCGCAAACAAAAAACTCTTCCAAAAATTTAATTCACACATGATCTATCCTATGTCCAAAAAAGTGTTGATTGTCGAGGACGACAAGTTTTTATCCGATATTTATCAGAATCAATTGCAAAAAGAGGGAATCGAGACGCAAGTCGCTGTGGACGGAAAAGAGGCGCTGGCTTTTCTGCAAAAGGAAAAACCGGGCGTCATCATTCTTGACATGATTATGCCCAGAATGAACGGGTTTGATTTTCTTGAGGCTTTGCGAAAGAACAACGAATGGAATGATGTTTCCGTAATTGTGCTCACAAATTTGGGACAAGAAGGGGACAAAGCGCGATGTCACGAGCTTCGAGAATGTACGTATCTTGTCAAAACCGAGGTGGAGATTGACCAAGTCATCAAGCTTATCAAAGAAAAAATAAGCTGATTATGAAAGGAGGATTTAAAGGGGCGTGGGAACGCGTGGAGGAGATGCTCGAGCCGGCGGATAAGAGAGAAGTGGCGAATATGACCAAAAGTTTGGCTATTATGTTGCGATCCGGGGTTACGACCGTGGACGCGCTTGATATTCTTGCCGAACAGCATACCGGGAGGGTGAAAAGCGCAGTCAAGCATATGGCGGAGCAGGTGCGTTCTGGGGAAACATTTGCCGAAGCCGCCGAAAAAGAAAAAAACATTTTTGACAAGGTGTTTATCGGTTCGGTTCGCATTGGGGAAAATTCCGGGACGCTCGCGGAAAACCTTGAGCATTTGTATACGCAAATGGATCGGTCGTTAATGATCAGGCAACAGGTGATTTCCGCCATGATCTATCCGGCCATTGTGGTGTCCTTGATTATGGTCGTGGGTTTTTGCATTGCGATTTTTGTGTTGCCGCAGATGGCGCAAACGTTTGCGGCGCTTAAAACCGAGCTACCATGGAGTACAAGGATGATTATGGGATTTGCAGATTTTTCCAAGAAGTACGGCTTGATTGTTTATCCGTTTTTTTTCCTTTTTTGCATAGTTTGTGTTCTTTTTTTGAAACAAAAATTTGTACACCGTTTTACGCATCCTTTCATTTTGCGTATTCCTTTTCTTTTTTCTTTTTCGCGTGAGCTGAACAACGCGCGTTTTTGCCGCTCACTGGGAACCTTATTGGAAAACGGTGTTCCGATTCGCGAAGCCATGCTATTGACGGGGACGTTGATGCCAAACGTCGTATTCGGTAAACAGGTTTTTTATATGAGTCAGGAAGTGGAATCAGGAAAATTGTTGTCCGAATCCCTTCGCAAATATCATCGCCTGTTTCCCGCCATGATCGCAAGCATGGTGGCTGTGGGCGAGCGCTCGGGAGGTGTGGGAAAAATGCTCTTGTATTTGGCTGATTATTTTGAAAATCGTGTAGATGTGAAGTTTAAAAATTCTTCTTCTCTGATCGAGCCTGCTCTTCTCATCCTCGTAGGAATTGCTGTAGCTTTCGTAGCGTTTTCCATTTTATCCCCCATTTATGACATCACGTCTTCTTTATCAGGATAATCTATGTTTTTTCCTCATCTGTCAGGTTTAGGTATAGACGTTTCCGAGCACCACGTGCGTTTCGCGCTCGTTTCTTTTTTTGGAGGCGTCAAGCATACGCAAGAGATCGTTCTCCCTGAAGGCTATGTGGTGGATGAAAAAATCGTTAAACAAGATGAGTTAAAGGTATTGATACAAGAACAATTAAAAGCCATACGGCCGTTTATCGCCTCATCGGTGCGTACAACGATTTTAGTACCGGAGTCACGGGTGTTTTCCGCCGAAATACTTGTGGAGTCGCACCAAGACGAGGAAATGGCGTTAGCCGAGGCCACACGTCTTGCGCAAAAGAAAATCCCCATTCCGTTTGGTCAGGCGTACCTTTCCGCTTCTTGGGGCGAGAGAGTCTCCGATCAAAAGCGCGTCAATATTTACACATCGCCCAAGGAGGTGATTGATGGACTCTCCCATGTCTTTCTCCCATTTTTTCCACACCTGACAGCCATGGAGGTCAACAGCAAAGCGCTCCAACGCCTGTTGATTCTTTTTTCGAAATACAAACAGCTTTTGGCAAAAAAAGATCAGTTGATTTGCATTGTGGACGTCGGTCACAGTTGGTCTACCATTTCGGTATTTACTTCTTACGGTTCCCAGTTATTTTCACGCACTCTGTCGCATGCGGGACATTGTGAAGTTGTGGAAGGCAAAATGGTTCTTCAGCCCGAAGCCGCACAATTGATCGCGGAAACGATCACCGAAACAAAAGCTTTTTTTCATGCGCAAAAGAAGCCTATCGCCGTTGCTGTTTTGTGCGGAGTGGAGGCCATACAAGAGCATGTGTTGAACGCGTGTCGTTTGGAAAAAGAAATTCCGGTTATTCTTGCAGGGGATATGGTGGCGTTGCAGGGCACATCCAAGGATTCCATTCATTGTTTTGGAGCAGCGATTGGAGCCGCGTATCGCGCCTTGCGACCCGGTCGGTATGCGTATCAACATAATTTTTTATCCGGCATGCACGAAGAGAAATCACCGGATACATAAACGGGTATGCGCGAGAAAAAACGAGGCTTCACCATCATTGAGCTCATTGTTGTTTTGGGGATCATCAGTCTTTTGTGCACCTTGGCGTTTCGTTTTTCTTTTACGGGTATAAGAGAAAATGAAGTGTCAGGTGCGGTGCAAGGTTTTGTTTTTGCCGCACGTCAAGCCCAAATCGTGTCACGTGCGGGAGAAGGCAATGCACCCTGTGGTGTCTATGCGCAAACAGGAGGCATCACGGTCTTTCAAGGGGAAAGTTATGCGACACGAGATGCAAGTCTGGATCGCATTTTTTCGGTTGCTGACAGTGTTTCTTTTGTCGGGGATACAGAAATCGTTTTTGACCATTTTACGGGAAAACCGGATGCTGGAGGAGTGTTGGTAATATCTTCCCCGGGTGGCCCATCTGTGTCCGTGACGATCAATGCAGAAGGAATGGTGGGATACTAGACTTATTTCAAGGTATGTTTAATCGCACAAAAAAACAGGAAGGATTTATCCTTGTG
>Ga0082335_1002445_pt1 | contig 34794 bp, 34 predicted proteins | sample Subgrocontami58m_FD_72375 | JGI IMG/M metagenome (GOLD analysis project Ga0082335, IMG submission 72375) | Subsurface groundwater microbial communities from S. Glens Falls, New York, USA - GMW37 contaminated, 5.8 m (SPADES assembly) (version 2) ... | reverse complement strand
ACGGTTGCCATGATTGCCGAGTAAAGCTTTCGTTTCCTCAAGTTCACTTAATATGCCGCCGTGCACTAACTCTAAGTCCCCTTCAGCATCCCTCGTATGGGAGCGGATTTCCTGGCGTAGCTTCTGAGACCGGAGAATCTGAACAATCGTATCCTGAGGGAGATCCGAAACGTTTTCGAATCGAGCCAACGTAGTTAAGATCCGTAGAGTTGTATCCGCCGCCAGAGTGTCGAAGTCTAGAAAGAGAAGCGGAAGGCGCATATTGCTGAGCAAAGTCTCTTCGAACTTTGTAGACCGAGGAATCCAGAATTGAAGAATCTGCGTAAGCGTTGCTGGTGCGATTGTAAGGGGGATTTCTCCTCCGCGCTCTTGCGTCTTCGCTGAATCGAACCGAATTAGCCGATTGTCCAGAGTAACTACCCAGTCTATTGCATCAACCGGAGATTCTACGTGAGCGGGCCGCTGTTCGGAGACGACGTGCCAGAGAATAATGTCGTGTTCCCACTGCTCGTACGTCTTTTGGCGACCTGCGCGATATTTCTCCCGCTCCAATTCCCGTGTTAAATCGTCAACTACGTCTTGGCGCGTTCCATATCCGGCGGTACTCTTGTTAAAGAGCTCCACTCCCTTAGCACGGCTCACCGTCACAAGATTTCGGATATACGGTTCAAGATAGTCCTCCACATTGATTGGGCTTGTTGTTTGAGCTGCGGCTTCAATAAATCGCTTGGCAATTCCACTTATCGCATCATCACTCAAGGCCGCGCGCGCCAGATTAGGAGCCAACGGAACGCGACCGAAACTCGCCACAACCGCATGAATGACGCGTTGCGCTTCTTCGAGGGTAATGGGAAGCGCGTAGAGAGTGATCTTCACTTGTGAAGGAAGTTCGGAGAAAAGTGCTATCAAAGACCTGACTGCGTCATTCGCCGGGTGATCGTGGAGATCGAGCACCGAGAATAAGACATTCGTGTCCACAAACAACCTAAAAGTTACAGGCGCGGAAACCCACGCCTGTAGTCTCTGAATAGTATTGCCGGAAAGTGCGCAGGACTCGGCCAAAAAGTAAGCGTGTAGGCATCGTAGTGCGTAAGTCTTCCCAGCGGGATTACTGGCACTTAGAAATGAATCAAGCGCGTCACGTAGAGGTTGATGCTCTTCCAAAGGGAATTGGAGTAAGAATTGATCGAAATTTGGAGTGTTTGAAAGTCCAGCCTCCGTCTGCAAGAGCAGGGTGTATATGCTAGCTCCAAATTCTCTGACAACGGGCAACAAGAAGTCGGCGTTGAAGCGCTCCCAAAGGGTATCGCCGGGAACGCTCAGTTTTACGTTGGACAAAAGCGATAGGAATTCTTCCTTAGCCGCCCTCTCCGAGTATTCGGCGTCGGTTAACCGCATTTCGATCGCTGCTCGCTCCGTATCCGAGAGTTTGTAATCTCCGATGGTGGATCGGATCAAACGGCCATCGGAGGCTAGGTTTATTACCCTGTCAGTCAGGCGAGAAACATTGGGTGTAAATCCGAATTGACCTTCCAGCGCTTGCGAGATTGCCGCTATTGTCATAGCTGAGGAGTTCAACCAGATGATGCCGAGAACCAATTCATCGACTGCGCGTTCCCACCACCCCGCCTTGTTCAATTCGATATGCTGAACCAACGAAGCTATTTCCTGCGGAAGGCGCATGGTTTATCTCCGAGTCTAAGTTAGACGCAAGTATACTACCGTCCTGGGCCACCGGGATTGCGACACTAGACTCCGTTTGATTAAGTTTGACCTGCCTCGTCGGTTGTTTCACTCTGCCCGAGTTTGTTTGGCCTGCCAATGGAGGTTCAAGGAGGAAACCGCCTAAGCTGCCAGCTCTATGCATTTAGGCCAGCTCGCGGCCACACGCTGCAAGGCGTGCCCCACAAAGTGCCCCAACTCCCGGCATAACCCAGCGAAGGTGATCTACAGCACGTGCACGGGATCCACATCGGCGACCCAGCCGCGGGGCAGCGGCACGCGGCCGAGCAACTCGCGGCCTTCCGGCCCCTTGAGCATAACCTGCCAGCGGTAGCGTCCCCGCACGCGGCGGAAGAAGGCCGGCACCGGCCCCTGCACCGTCACGCCGGCCATGCCGGCCCGCGCCCGCTCCGCTTCCAGCGCGCGGGCGTAGCGTGTCGCTTCTCGCTGCGTGCGATCCTGCTGAGTCTCGGCGTAGAGCAACCTGATTAGGGGCTGCACGGGAGGATAGCCGTGGTCGCGGCGGAAGGGCATCTCTTGAGCGAAAAAACTCTCATAGTCCTGCCGCGCGGCGGCCTGGATGGCGTAGTGCTCCGGCGTGTAGGTCTGGATGATGACGGAGCCGGGCAATCGCCCTCGTCCGGCGCGGCCCGCCACCTGGGTCAGAAGCTGGAAGGTGCGCTCCGCGGCGCGGAAGTCCGGCAGGTAGAGGTTCACATCCGCGTTGACCACCCCCACCAGGGTCACCAGGGGCAGGTCGAGCCCCTTGGCCACCATCTGCGTCCCCACCAGCACATCGGCTTCGTGGGCGGTGAAGCGGGCCAGCAGCTCCTCGTGAGAGCGACGGGTGCGGGTGGAATCCCTGTCCCACCGCAGCGCCCGGGCGGCTGGAAAAAGCGTCAGAAGCTCCTGTTCCACTCGCTCAGTGCCGGCGCCCAGAAACTTAATTCGGATGCTGTCACACGCGGGACACCGCCGCGGGACGCTCCTCTGGGCGTTGCACTGATGGCAGATAAGCCGTTCCTGGGCGCTGTGGTAGGTCAAGGGCGTCTCACAGCGGCTGCAGCGGAGCACCGCGCCGCAGTCACGGCACTGGACAAAGGTGGCGGCGCCTCTGCGGTTGAGGAACAGGATGGCCTGCTGCTGGCTGCGGAGGGTCTGGGCGAGGGCGCTCTGGAGCGACCGGCTGAAGATGCTGTGGTTCCCCGCTTTCAGCTCGTCACGCAGGTCGACGACCTCGATGTCCGGCAAGCCGCGGTTGTGGACGCTGAAAGTCCTGTAAGGGGGGAGGTCGGCCCGCTGGGACACCCGCTCCGAGAGGGTGAGGAGATGATAGCGTCCCTCCTGCGCGGCCTGATAGCTCTCCAGATCAGGGGTTGCACTGCCCAGGAGCAGCACCGCGCCGGTGCGCCGGGCAAGCTCGCGCGCGACGCGCCGGGCGTCATAGCGCGGCGCAGGGTCCTGCTGTTTGTAGGTCTGCTCGTGCTCCTCGTCGATGACGATGAGGCCGAGGTCAGGCACGGGGGCAAAGAGCGCGCTGCGCGGCCCGATGACCACGTCGAACTCTCCTTCTTTGATGCGCCACCATTCGTCGTACGCCTCGCCCGCGGAGAGGCCGCTGTGCAGCACCGCAACGCGGCCCGGAAAGCGTCCGGCAAATCGGGCCACCGTCTGGGGTTCGAGAGCAATCTCCGGCACCAGCACCAGCGCCTGCTTGCCCCGAGAGATGCAACGCTCAAGAGCCCGAAGGTACAGCTCCGTCTTCCCGCTGCCGGTGACACCGAAGAGGAGGAACACATTCGCAGACTCCCTCGGCCCCTCTCCGCAATGGTCGAGCGCGGGCGAAAGCTGCTCCCAGGCCGCTCCCTGCTGCTGCGTCAACTCCGGCGCAAAGGCGATCTGGATCGAGCGGTCTGCCAGGGGGTCCCGGATGACCCGCTCTTCCTCCAGCGTCACCAGGTTGTCGCGGGCCAGCGCGCTCACGGACACCTGCGATGTCTCCAGCTCAGCGCGCAGGACCAGGAGAGGAATCGGGCCGGCGCGATCCCTGAGCAGGCCTATGGCCTCCCGTTGCTTTGGGCGGCGAATCCACGCGGGGTCGTTGAGATCGACTTTTCGCCCCTCGTCGGTGAGGCTCACGATGCGCTGAAACTTGGGGCCGGCCTTGGGACGCTGGAAGCGGGACAGTCGCACGATGGCGTTGGCCCTGAGAAGCGTCTCAAGCTGACGCTCCAGCGCGCTGCCCACCGCTTTACGCAACACGCTTTGGTCGACCGCCCCATCTCGCTCCTGCAGCAGAGCAACCAGTTGGGAATCGGGAAGCAGCGCCCGCGCGCCCTCCGGGTCGACCAGGCGGACCGAGGACTCCACTTTCTGACGGAAGTCCGGGGGCATCAGCAGGGCGGCGCTCTCGAAGAGGGAGGCCAGGTAGTAGCCGGACAACCATGAGGCCAGGTCGAGGGCGACTTGGCCGAGGAGTGGCTGGGACTCAATGGCAGCGAGTACGGGCTTCACTTCCGGCACCGGCGGCGGCACGTCGGAAAAACCAAAGACCAAGCCCTGCACTGGGCGGGACTCGCGTCCCAGAGGCACCCAGACGGCCTGGCCCAATGCGAGATGAAGATGCTGAGGGATGAGATAGGTGTATGTCTTCTCTGGGGTCGGAGCGTCGACTGCGACCTCGGCGTACACCGCGTTACCTCACGAGTCGCGTAGTAAAGGGCCTATTTGCCGGGGTTGTACGCCCGTTCCTTCAGCCGCGCCGCCCTGCCGGTGCGTCCGCGCAGGTAGTAGAGACGCGCCCGGCGCACCTTTGCCTGTCGGACCACTTCCACCTTGTCCACGCGGGGCGAGAGGGCAAAGAAGGTGCGTTCCACACCCACGCTGTGGGTAACCCGGCGCACAGTGAAGTTCTGGCCTTCCCCACCGTTGCTGATGCGGATCACCACACCCTCAAAGACCTGTATGCGCTCACGAGTGCCCTCGACCACCTTTGAGCTGACGCGGACGGTGTCGCCGGGGCTGAGCGGGGGAATATTCGGGTTCAGTACGACGTTTACGAGACTTGAAAGTTCCACGGTGGCCTCTTGATGTGCATTACGAATTTGGGTAGTGATCCTGGGCAGTGTTCGCCCGCAAAGTGTGGTCACGGCTCAAGCAATATCAGCGTGCGCCCACAAGTAGACAGGATACACTATTCTGGCTGAGAAACAAACCCATCCTGCGCTAGCATCTCCTCCACCCACGCCCGTTCTTTCGGGTCAATGACCGCCTTTTCGAAGAGGTCTGGGCGGCGGCGCGCCGTGCGCAGCAGCGACTGCCGCCTGCGCCATTTGGCCACCTCCGCGTGGTTGCCGGAGAGCAGCACATCGGGCACGGACAGGCCCCCAAATTCGGCAGGACGGGTGTATTGCGGGTACTCCAGCAGGCCGCCGGCAAAAGACTCCTCCTCGCCCGACTGCGCCGAGCCCATGACGCCGGGCACCAGCCGCGCCACCGCTTCCACAACCACCATCGCCGGCAGCTCACCCCCCGTGAGCACATAGTCCCCGATGCTTATCTCGTGGGTGACCATGTGCTGCCGAATCCGCTCGTCCACACCCTCATAGTGTCCGCACAGGAAGATGAGCCAGGGCTGCGGTGTGAGCTCCTGCGCGATATGCTGCTCGAAGCGCTTCCCCTGAGGCGTCATCAGGAGCACCGGGGCAGCGGCAGGATCGAGTCCGGAGGCTCTGCCCTGCTCCTTCACCGCCTGCAGCGCCGCGTAAACAGGCTCAGGCTTCATGACCATACCTGCGCCGCCGCCGTAGGGGTAGTCGTCGACTACGTGATGCTTGTCCTCGGTGTAGTCACGGATATTGTGGAGATGTACCTCCACCAGGCCGCGCTCCCGCGCCCGTTTGATGATGCTCTCGTCAAAGGGGCCGGTGAACATGCCCGGGAAGAGGGTCAGGATGTCGATGCGCATATCAAAACAGAGAAACCCACCGCAGGCTAAAGCCTGCGGCTTTTCGAGCAACCGAGCCGCGGGCTTTAGCCCGTGGGAGAGTTACTCCTACCCCCTCGGGTGCTCCTGCACCGACGCGCGCAGGGTCTCGACGGCGTGGGGCAGCACCGGCAGCAGCACCTCCAGGCACTCCTGGACCGCCCTGGGGCTGCCCGGCAGGTTCACGATGAGGGTCTGTTTGCGGATCCCCGCAATGGCGCGGCTGAACATGGCCATCGGCGTTTTTTTCAGGCTTTCGACCCGAATCGCCTCGGCGATACCCGGGACCTCCCGCTCGATGACCTCTTTTGTCGCCTCAGGGGTCACGTCCCTGGGTGAGAGGCCGGTGCCGCCGGTGGTGATGATCACGTCGATAACCCCTTCGTCGGCCCAGGCGGCCAGGGTGCGGGCAATCTCGGCGCGCTCATCGGGCAGGACCAAACTGCGGAGCACCTGACCGCCGCCCTGCTGGACGAGGTCTCTGATGGTGGGGCCGCTCACGTCCTCCCGCTGGCCGCGGGAACTGAGGTCGCTGAGGGTCAGAATAGCCACGGTGAAGGGCATATCGCCTCGTCAATTCGAAGTGCCTTCATGATAGCATACGGGTGAGTAACGTTCCCTCTGCTCTGGAGTTGCAGAGAGTGAGGGTGAGGAGCATGTCCGACAGAGAACTCAGCGTCGTTACCGGAGCATTCGGCTACACCGGCAAATACATTGCCCGGCGGCTCCTTGCCGCGGGCGCATCGGTGGTCACCCTCACCAACCATCCCCAGCCAGACGCCGGGATAACCACCTACCCGTACGACTTTGACAACCCGGCGCGGCTGGCCGATCATCTCCAGGGCGCAACGACCCTCTACAACACCTACTGGGTGCGCTTCCCCCATAGCGGCGTCGGCTTCGATCGCGCCGTCCAGAACTCCCGGGCGCTCATTGCAGCCGCCAAAGCAGCGGGTGTGCGACGCATCGTCCACGTGAGCATCACCAACGCGGGAGCAGCGCCGCACCTCCCTTATTTCTGCGGCAAGGGACTGGTTGAAGAATCCATCATGGCGTCCGGCCTGAGTTATGCCATTCTGAGACCAACCCTGGTCTTCGGAGTCGAAGATGTGCTGGTGAATAACATCGCCTGGTTCCTGCGGCGGTTCCCCGTCTTCGGCGTGCCGGGCAACGGCGGGTACCCTGTCCGACCAGTATACGTGGACGACCTCGCTGCACTGGCGGTCACGCTGGGCTCTGAAAAGGAGGACACCGTCATCGACGCGGTTGGGCCGGACACCTTCACCTTCGAGGAGATTGTGCGAATGCTGGCTCGCGGCGTGGGCAGCAACGCCCGCATCCTGCATTTGCCGCCGCTGGCCGTACTGGCCGCGAGCAGCCTGGCCAGCGTGTTCCTGCGGGACGTGGTCCTCACCTGGGACGAGATTGACGGCCTGATGGCTGGCGCCCTGACCTCGGACAGCCCGCCCACGGCGACCACCCGCTTCAGCGACTGGCTGGCCGAGCACGGCGACCGACTGGGAAGGGGGTATCAGTCGGAGCTAGCGCGGCATTTCTAACAGTGTTTCCGCTCGTCCTGAGCCCTTAGACAAAGCTCAGAGGTTGTGAGTTTTTGTCCTCCCTCCCCTGGTGGGAGGGAGCTAGAGGGAGGGGGACGCCTGATTTCACCCTCTCCCTAACCCTCTCCCTAACCCTCTCCCATCGAGGGAGAGGGAATGTTTCACAAGCTCACAGGATAGGTCTTGTCCAAGGGCGAACGATTGCTGATCAAATACTCTCGTCCTTCCCCAGCACTGGAAAGTCCGCCCTGATCGTTCCCGGGTACTTCAGGCCGCTGCCGGTGTTGAGCGCTAGCACCCGGTCACTCGCTTTGAGCACGCCGCGGCGCAGCAGTTCCGGCAGCGCGGCCACTGTCGCCGCGCCTTCCGGGCAGATGAAGAGTCCCTCGGTGCGGGCGACCGTGCCCACCGCGTCCAGGATAGCCGCGTCGCTGACGGCGATGGCGTAGCCGTCGGTCTCCTGGATGGCCCGCAGCACCAGGAAGTCGCCCAAGGCTTTGGGGACGCGCAGGCCGCTGGCGACCGTCTCCGCGCCCTCCCAGAAGGCTGACTCGCTCTTGCCTTCATCAAACGCCTGCACAAGGGGCGCGCAGCCCTCGGCCTGCACCGCGATGAGCCTTGGCCGCGCAGGGCCGATCCAGCCCAGAGCCTCCATCTCGTCGAAGGCCTTCCACATGCCGATGAGGCCGACGCCGCCGCCCGCGGGGTAGAGGACGGCGTCCGGCAGCTCCCAATCGAGCTGCTCAGCGATCTCGTAGCCCATGGTCTTCTTGCCCTCGATGCGGTACGGCTCCTTGAGGGTGGATGCGTCGAACCAGCCATGCTCGGAGGCCGCCCGCCCGATGATGCGCCCGGCGTCGGAGATCAGCCCCTTCACCAGGTACACCCTCGCGCCATAGGCGTGGGCCTCCAGCTTATTCATCTCAGGGGTATCCTGCGGCATGGTTACGTGGAGGGTCATGCCGGCCCGCGCACAGTAAGCGGCCCACGCGCCGCCGGCGTTGCCCGCGGTGGGCATGGCGACGGTCCCGATGCCCAGCTCCCTGGCCTTGGAGACGCCCACCGCCGCGCCGCGCGCCTTGAAGGTGCCGGTGGGGTTCAGGCCCTCATCTTTGAGCATCAGTTCCGGAAGGCCGAGGTCCCGACCCAGCCGGCGCAGGGGCATGATGGGCGTCCAGCCCTCGCCGAGAGTGACCACGTTGGCGCGGTCGGTGATTGGCAGCACCTCCCAGTAGCGCCACAGAGACGCCTCGCGGCCCGCCAGGTCTTTCCTGCGGAACCGGCCCCGTAGCGACGCGAGGTCGTACTCCACCAGCAACGGGCTGCCGCAGCCGCACAAGTTGCGCGGCACGTCGGGTGAGAGGCGGTCGCCGCACTTGGGGCAGAGGAGGGAGCTGGGTGTGGTCATGGCTGTTCCTTGTTTAAGGCGAAGTTGGGTTGGCTGCGAGAATCAGGGCGTCGGCTGATCAACCAACAGGTCTGTCAGCGGCCGTCCAAGCGCCTTGGCCAGCGCAGCCAGTGTCTCGTACCGTGGCGACTGTTGGCCCGTTTCTATGCGGACGAGAGTTACCCTGCCCACCCCAGCAGCCGCAGATAATTCCTCCTGTGTGACGCGAGCAGTCTCCCGAAGCTGGCGGATGCGTCTGCCAAGCGCCTGCCTGCCCGCCGATGCGATACTCTCTACGCGTGGTTGATACGACACATCACAGTAGTGGCGTACGAAGTCCCAGGGCAGTTCAACCACTTCGTCCTGACGGTTTCGCAAGATGACCTCGAAGGGATTCGGCAGACTGACCTCGGCAAGGTTTGCATACTCCTCAACTTCGGGGATGTCCAGGAAGGGGACCAACCCCTTGCGGCCGTCTGCGAAGACTACCTCAAGCCCCCCTTGTCGCGCGCGTACTTGGGTCATCATGCGGTCGGCGTTTTGTACCTGTACGGCAAGTGCGCTCATAATTATCTCCCATGTATCCGGTCCCACGCACGCCTGATGCGCGAGGCAAGGCTGCGCCTGATCCTGCGCCGCGCTCGCCGTCTCTCCTGGACTAACTCCCCAAAAACCACCGACGAACAGACTCACGAAGTAGAGCCATTGCCTCTGAGTAATTCATAACCCTGATAGTTGGCTATCCTCATCGAAATCTGATGAACGAGGGTATCTTTAGGGATCCTTCGGGCGGGCGACAGACTCAATTCAGCAGCAATTCTGTGTAATAGTTGACTACTGTAGCCTGACAGTATCTTCTGCCTCTCATTAGTGTCTGCCCCTCTAAGCTTTTCCAAAACCGAGGACAAGGACATTAGTCCTTGGGCATTATCGCCAGAAATCTCCGTACGCCCAGGTTGTCGCGCCCTCGCGCCTCTCGCCTTACCTGATCGCCCCAACTTGCCGAAACGCTCGACCTCCCCAAAAATTAGAGCTAGGGACTCCACCTTTTCCTGGATCTTTTGTGTCTTTTCGACAGTTGGTATCGCCTGCAATTTGCTGCGAAGTTCACCAAAAAAAACCAGCACCTCATCAAGAGACCTCAAAACAGCCTCCTTTTCTTCTAATGTCGGCAGCGACTGAGACAAAGAGCTCACCACTGTTGCCCATCGCTTAACTTGACTGGAAGTGCTGCGAGCCTTCTGGTTAGTCATGGAAACCTCCGAAGAAATTCACTCGCAATCTGTTGATACTCCCCCTTATTTGCTGCTTTTTTGGCGTTCGGCGTGCTCAAGTTCCATACCGGGAGGCTAACCTGAGCCGCTTCGCTGTATCCAATTAACTCGGTCGTATACGTTTGGAAACAACTTTGTCCGAAGTCGGACCGCACTTTTTCCATCGTTTGGTCATGAACGTTGGTTATCCTCGTACCACCTAGCCTCACCTTGACAAACAGTATCCCACCCAGTGCGGCAGCAGCTTTGTTGTACTTGCTGTCCGCCAGTTGAGCAGCGGAAGTGACTATCGTCATTATTTGGTTGACCTTGCGAGTAAGAATGTTTAGACCGATAGTTGACAAGTGGTCTGGAATCGCAGGAATTACATACCAATCGCTCGCTAATAGAGCATTCTGAGTCATAAGGTACAAGTTCGGAGGGCAATCAATCAGAACATAATCGTACTCGCTTTCGACCTCTCGTATCACAGATTCGAGGAACAAACGCTCCCGCATATAGGCATCCGCGTGTTTCCTCAATGCTTCTAAGGTTGGAAAGTTCCCGACTACTTGCGCCCCCCGATGTCTTCTCCCAACAGCTCGATATCGCATGGAATCAAATCTAGGCCTTGCACGCGATTACGACCAAGGCTAATCGGCTGTCGCGATATGTGGCGTTTCACCTCCAAAGGGCTTTTTTCAGATATCGCTGGTACAGCGTGGCAACCGTTCCTTGACGCTGCTTTACCTTTTCCCACTCAGTAATGTCAGCGCAGAGAAACGTGAGATTCGTCTGAGGGTCAATGTCTACAAGAAGCACCCGCTTTTGATAGAACTGGGTGAGTGCACACCCTATGTGGTATGTCGTCGTCGTCTTCCCCACCCCACCCTTGTAGTTGATGAACGAGATCACTTTTGGAGCCATTGACCGTCTCCTCTGTCTACAGGCAGAAACACTGATTACCACCTATCCATTCGTAACTGGGTAGCAGAACATCATCATTCTACTCGTTGAATTTGTCCATTACTAACCCTCTGTCGTAACTATTCAGAGTTGTGGTGTTTTGGACGCACCTGGGGACGCAGAAGACCTTGCGTCAGGCACAAAACAGCCGATGGCCAGGGTTCGAAACCCGTTTCGCCCCCACAAGAGCGAACAGTTACCCTCTGTCTACTGCTCACCCCACCCTGTTCCAGCTCCCCGGCTCGTTGCTCCACCAGAGGATGGCCGCGCCGGTGGAGCGGCCGGGCAGCACGTAGCGGCCCTCCTGCTCCACCAGGTTCGCTCCCAGGTGCTCGCGGATCATCGCTTCCCGCGGGTCGCCGGGGGCGAGGTAGAGCTGATCCCGCACCCCCGCCAGCGCCTCGTCGAATGAGGCGTAGCTGGCCATTGGCCCGCGGCCAACACGGAAGGGCGTGACCTCGACATTGGGGATGACCCCCAGGCACTGGTGGACCGCGTTAAACAGGTCGATGGCTCCCGTCTCCGGCACCATCGCTTCGCCGTGAACCCGCTGCCACAACCCGGCCAGGTGGCCGTCCCGCTGCGTGGTGCGAATGACCATGAAGCAGTGCTTCTTGGCGTTTTTCTGCAGCTTCTCCAGGAAGAGCCGGATGTCCGCGACGAAGTAGACCACGTGGGAGCAGATGGCGATGTCGCACGGCTCAACCTGGGCGTCCTCCCAGGCGGCCGGCACGATGGTGACGTTGCGTACGGCCTGCTCTGCAGCGTCGGCCGCCAGGAAGCTCCGCATGCCCTCGGAGGGTTCGACGGCGGTGACCGAGCGGACCATCCCCGCGAGAGGCAGCGTGTGGCGTCCCACGCCCGCGCCCGCGTCCAGGACGGTGGTCTCCGACGTCAAATGCGGCGAAACCAGCGCCAGCAGCGGGTCCTGCTCGCCCGCCCGGCTCTGCGTGGCCCGGCGGAAGCCCTCGGCCCGCTGGTCCCAGAAGTTGGCCGCGGTCAGGCCGGCCCGCTCTCGCAGTCGCTGCGCCTGTGCCTCGCGGCCATTGACCAGCTTTCGCCAGTGGTCCGCCCAATCAAAGGGGTTCTCTTGCATATCGATACTCCCTGTCGGTCTGCGTCCTTTTTGGTGCACAAGTATTATAGCCACACCAGAGGTGATACGTCGGATATTCCCCTCAATCACCTCTGCAGCTTCCTATGTCCAGGAAATCGCTCTCAAATTCGTGGTAAGTATCTTTCCAGTAGCACATGTTGTCCATCAGGCGTATAGCAGGCTGTTGAAATAGCCCTTCCAGGTGCCCAGTGAGGTCGACTTTCGTGCCTGGCGGAACCCCAAAATAGGCCCGCATTCGAGTTTTTCAACAGCCTGATAATACCGTCACCATTTTGGGTCATTTAGGAGGCAACACGTGGACGCCAAGGATATATTGAACCAACAACTCGCGGGAGCGCATGGATGGCTGGACATGACCATGCAAGGCGTGGGCGCCAAAGAAGCCACATGGGTTCCCCCCGGACGGGCAAATACCATCGCCGGGTGCTATGCCCACGTGGTTCTCACCGAAGACTGGGCTGTAAACTCAATGCTCAAGGGGGCCACCCCACTGTTCGCGACTAGCTGGGCGGGCAAAACCGGCATGAGTGAACCGCCGCCGGAAAATCCTGAGCAGGGATGGGGCGAGTGGGGCCGGAAAGTCCAGCTAGACCTGGACAAAGTCAAGAGCTATCGGGAGGCGGTGATGAAGAACACCGAGGCGTACATCAGCACCCTCACTGATGCAGAGTTGAACCGGAAGCTCATGACCCCCATGGGGGAGCAGACCGTTGCTTTCATATTGAACGCAGTGGTCATCGGACATATGCATGACTTCACTGGCGAGATTTCGTGCCTGAAGGGACTGCAAGGTCTCCAGGGATACCCCTTTTAGCCGCATCTTACACATAACAGCTTCTTAAGGGCGTAGAGCGGGGAAGGGTTTCCCCGCTCTATCTGTTTTCGCTTACGGCCAGAAGATGCCGACCATGTCCGTCCGCACGTGCCTCTCGCTCGCCCTTCGGTGTGTCACTTCAGATTGAGCAGGAAGTGCGCGATGTTGAAGTAGATGATGAGGCCCGTGCCGTCCACCACGGTGGTGATGAAAGGGCCGGAGATCACCGCGGGGTCCAGGCGTAGTTTACGCAGCACAAGGGGCAGGACCGCGGCCACCACGCCCGCCCACACCACGATGCAGAGCGCAGTGATACCGACAACTTTGCCTACATCGGCGCCAACGCCCAGCGTCCAGGCGCGAATGACGCTCGCCGCACACATGATGATGCCGAGCAGGACTGCGACACGAAACTCCTTGAACAGTACGCCGACGACGTCTCTGGGGGCCACCTCACCCAAAGACATGGATCGCACCAACGTGGTCGTGGTCTGCGAGCCGGTATTGCCTCCAGTGCCGATGAGCAGCGGAATGAAGAAGGCGAGGGCAATCTGCTCTGACAGGGTGTCCTCGTAGTTGCGTAAGACTGTGCCCGTGTAAGCCTCGGCCACAAAAAGGGTGAGCAGCCAGGGAATGCGCTTTCGGAAGAGCTCCAGGACGGAAGTGCGGAGATAGGGCTCTTCCAATGGCTCAGAACCACCGAGGCGTTCGATGTCTTCATGGGCCTCTTCCAACAGCACCTTTGCCGCGTCATCCGCCGTGATGATCCCCAGCAGGCGTCCGGAGCCGTCCACCACGGGAAGCGCCCGAAACTGATGCTGATCCAACAGGCGTGCCGCTTCTTCACCGTCAGCGTCCGCGAGAATCTTCACCGGTTCTCGGAGCAGCAGCGTTCTGATGGGGGTGGAGGGATGGCAGAGGACGAGATCGCGCGGGGAAAGAACGCCCATCAAGCGCCTGCTGCCCGAATCGATTACATAGAAGTACGGGGCCCTGCTGGCAGATTCCGCATTATTGCTGAGCAGCGTCAGAGTCTGCCCCGCGGTGAGATCAGGCCCAAGGGCGATGTAGTCCGTGGTCATCAACCCGCCAGCGCTGTCCGATGAATAAGACAGGAGATCGCGCAGGTCCTGCGCTTCCGAGGGATTCATTGTGGTGAGGATGGCCTGAGCCTCTTGCGGCTCCAATTCACCCACCACGTCCACCGCGTCGTCCGGCTCCATCTCTTCCAGAATCTGGGCGGCCTGCCCGCGACTCAGCTTCACAATGAGATGGGCTGCGTCTGAGGAATCCAGCTTTGCAAAGAGCTCAGCCAGCGCCTCATCACCAAGGCGAGTAAACAGATTTGCGAGATCGGCCGCCTCGTTTTCCAGAAGCGTCCGCGTCAGCTCCTCGCGGGGGAGAGCGTCAAGTTCTTGTAAGTTGGCGACGTGAACATCCACCGGCAGTCGCTGCATCGTTTGCCTCCTCAGAATAAGATTGACGCCCCCTTATGAGGAAGGCGTCAAACGTCTGAGGCGCGGGCGCTGCTATGAGATCAGCGCTGACTCGGCGCCAAGGCTCGCCACCTCTCAAAGAGAGACGATCGATTGTGACTACTACTAGGTAGGTCTGCGTCCATAACATCCGTAGTATAGCATCAAGTTACCCACATGCACCCCTGGCCGCGAATGGGGCAGGGCGATTGCAAAGTCTAGGCGGCACGCAAAGCCCGCTCATGGTGAGCCGGGTCGAACCATGAGCGGGCGGATGGGGCTTCTCTTGGCGTGCGCGGCCTGGCATACTATCCAGTATGATCTACGATCCGAAACGCGATCCTCGCCGCAAGCAACTCGCCCCTCACCCCACCATTACCACCGCCGCCGGCCGCAGTCTCGCCTGCTACCCTGCGTCCGTCTTCGCCTTCATCGTGGATAGGTGGGACCACTTCCTCCTTCTTCGCAGGCCGGGCCAGACCGGATGGGAGACGATCACCGGCACGCTGGAGCCCGGTGAAACCGTTCCGGAAGCGGTCCTGGGCGCTGTGAAAGAGGACGCGGGTTCCGAATTCCTGGCCACCTACCTCGGCGTCCTGGACACCTTCACCTTTCTATTCGACGCCAACCTCCCGCCCCTTATCAGCGTCTGCTGCCTGCTGCGATACCGGGGTGGTGATGTCCGTCCAGGTAAGGACGTTCGAGATGCCGAGTTCCGCTGGTGGGAATTGTCGGATCTGGACAACATCGATCTGGCCGTCCCCAAAGGCCGCTGGGACATCCTCACCCGCGCAGTCGACATGTCCCGTTACCTGCGAGACGCTCGAGAACCCGAGGAAGAGGCCCGCGGCGATCCCTCCGAATTCCCGTAGTATCCTGGTATTCTGACCCGAGCGAAGGAGAAGCTGCTTTCTGGCTATGCAAACCTGCCAGATTATTGTGTCAAATCTGTGGCTCAGGACACCTAGAGTATTTAGGTTGTAGTAAAACACATTGTTAGGAATATGGTATAGCTATGCTCGCAGGCGCACAACTTACGCTTGAATAGGGCGTCAGAGCCTGAAATTGCCCACGTTTATGCTCCCGTAGTGGATTAACCTGCGGATTCCCAAACACATTGGACACGGTTTTCTGAAAGGGTGAACAGGATGCGGTACGACTTTCGCTGCCAAAAAGGACAGGGACTCGTGGAGTATGGGCTCATCATCTTCTAAGTGGCAATCGTTGTCATTGCCATTCTTGTGCTTCTGGGGCCGCAAATCGGCAGCATTTTCAGCGGTATTACCGACTCAATCTAAGGCTGTTCACGGGACGTCCCGCACCCTTCGACGCAGCCGACGCCATGCCAAAGGGGGTTTTGGCATGGCGCCAATACGACGGGAGTGGCGGCTGACTTCGCCCTGCGCGAATGTCAGGCATTGGACGTGTTTGCGCGTCCGGCGCAGCCCGTCGCCACGGACGCCTTCCACAGCCTGACGCGAGCTGAACACGACGGACTGCCCAGCGTTCCCTCAGCCTCTCGGGGCGTCAAGCTCGCCAGGGCGTCATTTTCTCTTTTCCCTCACAAAACCCTTGCATTTCTGTGTAATAACATGCTATGTTCTGTGCTGTTGTGTCGGGGATTGCTGCCGAGAAAGCGGCTATCCCCTTCTGTAGCTTTGGTACTTGTTGGCACGAGTATTTCTCCAAAATGAGGATGTTAGGGCTTTTTATGCCACTAACCTGCGCAAAGGTCACGACCAACTGGGTCAAGAAAGGGGGTATCGATGCATCTTATTGTGGACGGGTTTGGCGCAGATCCGGAAAAGCTTCAGGACCTGGAGTTTCTCTTCGGCCTGCTAGACCAGTACCCTTCACGCATAGGCATGACGAAGATCATGCCACCCTACGTGTTCCGTTACGTCGGCTCCAAGCCTGAGGATTGGGGCCTCTCCGGTGTTGTGCTCATTGCGGAGAGCCACATCAGCATTCACACCTTCCCCGATCACGCGTACATCAACATAGACATATTCTCCTGCAAGGCCTTCGACGCCGATGCAGCCATTGCCTTCATGCAGCAGCAGTTCGGTCTGAGCCGGGTTGAGACGAAAGTCTTAGAGCGAGGACTGGAATACCCACACCAGATGGAGCCCGCCGTCGAGCTTGTTCGCACAGAACGTCTAGAGGTCGCAGCGGCTCAAGCGAGCGCCAGCGTGTAACCCCCTTTTACCTTGAGACCACATCGGGCCTGCCGTGGCGGGCCCGAGAGGCCCAGGGGCCCGGTCTGAGGACTATGCCGCTAGACCACCGTTGGTTTTACCCCCCGAGAAACTTCGCTGCGTTAGAGGATGAGGACAGTAGCCTCCATCGCGCTCGCGTGGTGGTTCTTCCTGTCCCTTACGACAGCACCACAACCTACAAAACCGGCTCTCGAGAAGCTCCACAGGCCATCCTCGATGCATCCGGAAACCTGGAGACCTTCGACCATGAGCTAATGCGAGACCTCTCCGAATTGGGAATTCACACCCTGCCGGAGGTTGCTCCCGTCATGGAAGGTCCCCAGGCGATGGTGGAACGCCTCTATGACATCGGAAAAGAGCTGGCCGCCCAGGACAAGCTGGTGGCTATGTTAGGCGGTGAGCACCTCCTGGCCTTTCCCCTGGCCAAAGCCTTTGCCGAGCGGTACCCCAAATTGACGGTGCTGTACTTTGACGCCCACGGGGACCTGCGAGACAGCTATCTGGAGAGCCGGTTCACCCATGCCTGCACCGCCCGGCGTATCGTGGAGCTGTGCCCGGTCACCCAGGTGGGCATCAGAAGCATCAGCCGAGAGGAGTGGGAGTTTCTGCAGACCAAGCCACCAATCACCACCTTTTACGCGGAGGAGTCGCCTTTACGGGAAGAAGCCCTGGAACGCCTGCTGGACTCTCTTGGCCCAGAGGTCTACATCTCCTTCGACCTTGACGCCCTGGACCCCTCCGTGATACAGGGAGTGGGCAACCCTGAGCCTGGCGGACTGACCTGGCAGGAGAGCCTGCGGATACTGAAGCGGGTCACGCAAAAAAGCCGCGTTGTGGGATTCGATCTGGTGGAGCTATGCCCGCCCGAAGGCAATACCGCCGATGCAGCCACCGCAGCAAAGCTGGCTTATAAGCTCATGGGCTACGCCACGCACCCCTGGCCAAAAGAATGAGTCAGCTCCTACCGTCGTGGCGAGGGAACACAGTGACCGAGGGTTAGTGGTAGCGGTTCCCTTGCATTAAACGAGCCTGTCCGCCGTGTGGCGCGTGAGCGAGCGAGATGAGTGTGGACGGGGCGTGGTTTGATAATGGTCGACGGGCACCCATCTGAACTTGCTGCACTTACAAATCATCGGTGACAAACACAAGGAGCGCAATATGGCCAATTTAGAGATACGCCAGCAGCTTTTGCCCCCCTACGACAACGATTGCTACGTCCTGGTCAACCCAGAGACCAATGAGAGCATCATCATCGACGCCCCCTCCGAGCCAGACCGCATCCTCGATCTTGCCCGGGGGACGACCATCCGTTATATCCTCATCACCCACAATCATCGGGACCACTGGGGAGCGCTGCAGGCCCTCAAGGAGCGCACGCGGGCGACCGTCGCAGCCCACTCAGAGGACGCATTAGCGCTGCCGGTGGGACTCGACCAGCCCCTCAAGGATGGAGACGAACTTCGCATAGGAGACATCACTCTGACGGTCATTCATACGCCGGGGCACACGCCAGGCAGCCTTTGCTACCTGACCGGCGCTCACCTGTTCACCGGCGACACGCTGTTTCCAAACGGCCCGGGCAACAGCCGGACGCCGGCCAACCTGCAACAGATGATCCAGTCCATCACCACCAAGCTCTTCATCCTTCCGGACGACACTATTGTGTATCCTGGACATGGATCCGGCACCGTGCTTGGGACGGAAAAGCAGAACTACGCTGTCTTTGCCGGCAAACCTCATGACCCCAACCTCAGCGGCGACGTTACCTGGACTGGCTGACAGCAAAGGGCAAAACAAATCAGGGGCCAGTGCTAACCAGCCCCTGATGGCGACACTTTTCGAGTCATGTATTTGAGGCGAACCCCCAGCAGGGATTAACTGCCTTCGCCGCGCTCCTCAACAAGCTTGATAATCTCGTTACTGGATGACGTCGTGAAATAGGCAGAGCGCTCCGCCTCCCCCACAAAGCCCTGCGGGTGCGGGCTGTTAGGAAAACTGCGAGTTACCCCACATAACTTACAGACGCCGCCGCTTGTCTCCCCTGCGGGCGGCTCCACCACCCAATAATGACGGCAACCCGACACTTCTTGGGTCGTCGCTGTCTTCTCTAGGATTTGTGTCATCATCATAGTCCTCCATTCCAAGCGTTAGTCGCTCTCCCCTTCTCTCTTCACGCGAAGAGACTAGCAAAACTGTAACGTTTCTTTTTGTTACTGTCAAGGTTTTTACGGTAACAACAGTAAAAACTATCCTGCAATTCTCTAGGTCGTTCAGATAGATGGGTAACGCTACAATGAGCACCTTATGCATATTGTTAGTGGCACCCTTCCCGGCGTCTTACCGCTCACCGTTCCTGAGGACCTCTCCAAGGCAGCCCGTCAGCAGTCGCTTCCTCCCTGCGACAACGACTGCTATGTCTTAGTCAACCCGGAGACCAAAGAGAGCATCACCATTGACGCCCCTTCCGAGCCTGACCGCATCCTCCATCTAGCCCATTCCATCACCACCAAGCTCTTCATCCTTCCGGACGACACTATTGTGTATCCTGGACATGGATCCGGCACCGTGCTTGGGACGGAAAAGCAGAACTACGCTGTCTTTGCCGGTAAACCTCATGACCCCACCCTGAGTGGCGACGTTACCTGGACTGGCTGATAGCAAAGGGCAAAACAAATCAGGGGCTGGTGTAAACAGCCCCTGATGCCGACACTTTTCGAGTTATGTATTTGAGGCGAACCCCCAGCAGGAATTAGCTGCCTTCGCCGCGCTCCTCAACAAGCTTGGTAATCTCGTTACTGGACGACGTCGCAAAGCTGGCAGAGCGCTCCGCTTCCCCCACAAACCCCTGCGGGCTGTTGGGAAATCTGCGTGCCGCTCCGCACAACTTACAGACACCTCTACTTGTTTCCCCCGCGGGCGGTTCCACCACCCAATAATGACGGCAGACCGACACTTCTTGTGTCGCCTCTGTTTTTTCTAGGACTTGTGTCATCATCATAGTCCTCCATTCCGAGCGTTGGCCGCTCACCTTTTCTATCTTGACCCCATACAAGACTAGTAAAGGCATAGCATTTATTTTTAGCGCTGTCAAGGTTTTTACGGTCGGTACCGTAAAAACCTTTTCGGGGTTCTCTTGCGCTGGTGCTTGATGCCTCTTATACTTAACTGTGTACGGCGGCGGACGTTACTACGGCAGGTAGAAGATCGGGAGGCAGGAAGCACGTGTATTCGATGCAGCGCACCCGCTGGGACATATTGCAGCTTCTCAAGCGAAAGACCAGCGGCACCGTGGAAGAGTTCGCCTCTGCGTTGTCCCTCGCTCCCATGACGGTCCGGCAACACTTGGCGGTGCTGGAGCGGGAAGGACTCATCAGCCACACTGAACAACGCAAAGGCCCAGGACGGCCATCCTACATCTTCGCTCTCAGCACCCAGGCGGAAGACCTCTTCCCGAAAGGGTACGATAAGCTCGCTGAACGTCTCCTTCAGGAACTCTCTTCTCTGCAAAGCGAGGAAATCTCAGGTCTCTCTGAGGTAGGAAAAATTGACTACATTATGCGACGAATGGCAGAACGGGTGGCGAACGGCTACTCGTACGAAATCCGTGGCATAACCATTGAGGAACGCGGCCCTGAAGTCATTGCCCTCCTCCGTGAACACGAAGGCACTCTTTCTGAGTGGATTCATGCCGAGGACGGCTTCCATATCGAAGATATTAACTGCCCGTATCAACGGGTGGCGAAGGAAGAGCCCTCTCTCTGCACCTGGCATGTCAGCCTCCTCAGCCACATGTTGAAGACCGGCATTGAGGTAGAACAGTGTATGGCTACCGGAGACACCAGTTGCCTCTACCATGTGACGGCAGGTGGCGAGTCCGGCGAGCAACAGATGAAGTTACCTCTGTCGCCAACCCCCCTCGCATCGTAGGATGACGCCTCGTGAATGCGTCATCCTGAACCGCAGACCATTCTTCTCCGCTCAAAACAAGCCCTAGAGGAGTCGCCATATGCCAATCACTGAGCCCGAAATCTTAAAAGTCTTGAGCCATGTCAACGATCCGGAACTAGGCCGGGATGTCGTCAGCCTTGGGATGATCAAAAACATCAATATCCAGGGAGGCAAGGTTGACCTTACCCTTGAGTTGACCACCCCTGCCTGTCCCGTCACCGGCGAGTTCAAGGCACTGGTGCACGATGCCGTCGCTGAAATCCCCGGCGTGGAAGAAGTAAATGTTACCCTCTCCGCCAACGTGCGGGGCGGCGCCGATGGTGCTCCTGCAGCTTCCGGACTCGTGCCCGGTGTGCGGAACATCATTGCGGTGGGCAGCGGCAAGGGCGGGGTTGGCAAGTCCACGGTGGCGGTAAACCTTGCCCTGGGACTCCACAAGACCGGCGCATCCGTCGGCCTCCTGGATGCCGACATCTACGGCCCGAATGTTCCAACCATGATGGGCATCAACCATTCCATGCAGCCCACTGGCACGGGTATTCCCTACGCCGAGAACTTCGGCATCAAGGTCATGTCAATGGGATTCTTTCTGCCGGAAGGGCAGGCGGTGGTCTGGCGCGGCCCCATGATCCACGGCGCCATTCAGCAGATGCTCCGTGACGTGGAATGGGGTGAGATGGACTACCTGATCGTCGACCTGCCGCCCGGCACCGGTGACGCAGTGCTGAGCCTGGCGCAGCTTGTGCCTCTCACGGGGGCCGTGGTGGTCGTGACACCATCAGTGGTAGCCCTGGAAGACGGGACCAAGGCCATCGGCATGTTCAAAAAGCTCAACGTCCCCCTTTTGGGCCTCATTGAGAACATGAGCTACTACGTGTGTCCTCATTGCGGCGAGCCGGTGGACATCTTCGGCAAGGGCGGCGGACAGCGCCTTGCCCAGAAATGCGGCATTGACTTTCTCGGTGAGATTCCCATCGATCCGTCGGTGCGTATCGGCGGCGACGACGGGGTGCCGGTGGTTATTGGCTCACCAGAGAGCCCGCCGGCGCAGCGGTTCTTGGAGGTGGCGCGCAGCATGGCGGGCCGCGTCAGCGTGCAGAACGTCGGACGACCGGAGGGCCTGAACATCAACATCTTCGCCGCGCCCCGGCAGTAGTAATTGAGCTGCATCCACATCCCTGAATAAGCCGCTCGTAGTCAGGGCTGGTCGAACCATGAGCGGCCACCCTTCGACAGGCTCAGGGCGAGCGGTTCCCCCTATTTCTTTCCAGGCATCCGGAAGTCTTCCTTGGATCCTTGTGATTCTTGCTAGAGCAGCAGGTCTGACAGGTAGAACCGCGGCCCGTCACGGCAGGACAGCTTGGGACCGCGACGCGTGATAATCGTGCAAGCGTAGCACGCCCCAACACCGCAGGCCATGGGCATCTCGGCCAGCACCTGAACGGCCTTGCGCGGCCAGAGGCGCGCGGTTGCAGATGAGAGGCCGGCGTACATGGAGATCGGCCCGCTCGCGTAGACCTCGTCCGCCCAGAACCAGTACTCCGCCGCAAGGTCGGTCACACTCCCCTTCTGCCCCGCAGAGGCATCCTCGGTAGCGACCACCAGCTCCACTTCCGGCGGAAATAGCTCCGATGGATAAAGCTGAGCGCCCGTTGCCGCCCCCATAACGAGGGTGACCGAGCGTCCCAGGGCAACCTGCTGCTCGGCGAGAGCAATCAGAGGTGAGATACCCCAAGAAACACCGATCAATAACAAATTCTTGCTGGTCCGCTTCATCGTGAAGCCTTTTCCCAGCGGCCCAATCACGTCCACCGTATCTCCTTCACGGAGTCGCCGCAAACGCTCCGTGCCGGAACCACGATAGTTGTAGAGGAGGGCGCATCCCGCGATGTTTTGGCCTGGGAAAGGCCGCCCAACACGATGAATGCTGAGCGCGCGACGCAACAATGGGTCAACGCCATCATCGCAGCGCACCAGGAGGAACTGGCCGGGCTTGGCCTCTCTAGCAAGCTCCGGCGAGCGCAGCCACATCATATTGGCTCCCTCCATCACCGGCCCGTTGGAGAGGACCGTTGCCATGATCTGGTTCATGCTGCGCTATCCTCCTGGGAGCCTAGCCAGAACAGTCGTGGCATGCTCAAGCTGAAGGAACAACCTGCGCCTGAGATCCACGAAACGGACATCCTAGCCTGTTTGGCAACCGTCATTGTCCTGAAAATAGATCTTGGAGTGTTGCACAACAGCGGCGTTGCCTGAGGCTCTCGAAGGCCGCCGCCCGTCCTTTCGAGAACCTCAAGGAACGGGCTTGCCACCATTTTCATCGGTTGTAGTGCCACTATCAAGTGGCATGGACGATTGCCTCGCTCCGCTCGCAATCTCGAAGTCCCATCGTGTTCATGAGATTGCCACGGCCCGCCCAAAGCGGGCCTCGCAATGACACTCCCTCGCTCTATTACAAAACACTCTCGTCACCCTGTGCCGCCGAGATCCTACGGCACGATCAGGATGTGACGCCCGCAATATAGTCTCGGATCGGGAGCACGTTATAGCTTTCCTTGCCTCTGGCCAAGGAATGGACTGCCGCACGCGCCGTGTCCAGGGAAGTGAAGCATGGCACCCGCAGCTCAGCAGCAGCCCGGCGGATCTCGAAGCCATCCCGAAGAGGCGCCCGATCACCGGTCACGGTGTTGATAACCACATCAACGCTGTGCTCCAAGATGACATCCACCACGCTTGGATAGCCTTCGCCCAGTTTCTTGGTGACCATGGTCACCGGAATGCCCAGGGCCTGAATGAGCGCCGCCGTGCCCTCCGTGGCGTAAAAGCGATATCCCTGCCGGTGAAACTCCCGAATAATCGGCACCGCTTCCGGTTTGTCCTTGTCTGCGACAGTCACCAGGACTGCCCCGTTGGGAGGAGGCATAAGCTGGGCAGCCAGCAGCGCCTTGGTGATGGCAGAGTCCAACGTGGTGTCGATGCCCATGACCTCACCCGTTGACTTCATCTCCGGCCCCAGATAGGTATCTACCCCGGTAAGCTTAGACATGGAGAATACAGGGGCCTTCACGGCAACCAGCCGCTGGCGCGGCCACAGGCCGCCTGGATATCCCTGCTCTGCAAGGGTCTTACCGAGCATGATGTTTGTCGCCAGCCTCACCATGGGAACCGTGGTCACCTTGGACAAGAAGGGCACCGTTCGGCTCGCCCTGGGGTTCACTTCCAGCACGTACACCGCGGGTTTCCCGCCGTCGATAGACCCCTCACTTGCCGGCATGATCACGTACTGGACGTTCATGAGGCCCCTCACCTGCAGGGCGAGCCCGATGCGCTGTGTGTACTCCACGATAGTATCCACCTCAGCCGTGGTCAGGCTCACCCCCGGGTACACCGCCATAGAGTCGCCACTGTGGACGCCTGCCCGCTCAATGTGCTCCATCACGCCTGGAATGAGGACATCCTTCCCGTCGCAGATGGCGTCCACCTCCACCTCTTTACCTTCCATGTACTTGTCGATGAGGATGGGCTTGCCACTCCCCAGTTCCACTGCATTGGTCATGTACTGAATGAGGTCACGAGCGTTGTGGACGATCTCCATCGCCCGTCCGCCCAGCACGTAGCTTGGCCGCACCAGCACGGGGTAGCCGATGAGCTGCGCCTCCTTCAGGGCCTCTTCCACAGAGGTGATGGCAGACCCTGGGGGTTGCGGGATTCCCAGCCTGCTCATTGCCTCTTCAAAGCGTCCCCTGTCTTCCGCCAGGTCAATTGTCTCCGCAGATGAGCCCACAATGGGCGCGCCCGAATGGGCCAGGGGCCAGGCCAGGTTAATGGCCGTCTGCCCGCCAAACTGCACGATGCAGGGTGGCATGCCCGCGTCTGTTGAGCCCCCCTCGTTGTCCAGGATGTCCCTGACGCTCTCTTCATCCAGCGGTTCGAAGTAAAGCCGGTGGCTGGTATCGAAATCGGTGGAAACCGTCTCCGGATTGGAGTTCACCATGATGCTGTGCACTCCCGCCTCAGCCAGCGCCCAGGCAGCGTGCACCGAGCAATAGTCAAACTCGATCCCCTGGCCGATGCGAATCGGCCCGCTGCCGATGACTAGGGCCTTCTTCCCTTCCAGCGGAATTGCCTCGTTCTCCTGCTCGTAATCGCTGTAGAAATACGGGGTTTCCGCGGAGAACTCCGCCGCGCAGGTGTCGACGGTCTTATAAACCGGACGTATCCCCCATTCCAGGCGCAGCTCTCGCACCCGCTCCGTCAGTCCCTCTGTCCGTGAGCTATCGCCAAGCTGGGCGATCTGCTCATCAGAAAAACCGAAGCGTTTGGCCTCCCACATAAGCTGAGGCGTCAATGGCTCCGCAAGCAGTCGCTTCTCCATCAGGATCAAGCCCGCGAGCTTGCCCATGAACCACGGGTCGACACGGGTGCTCCGCACCAACGCATGCTCGCTCACACCCCGCCGCAGGGCGGCCGCCAGGGCCCACAGACGGATATCTGTCGGCCAGAGAGGCAGGCGTTCCATCACCTGTTCCGGCGAGAGGCCCTGCTTCAATTCCCAGGAGGCGTCTTCCCACTGCAGCGATTTGCCGCCGATCTCCAGCGAGCGCACCGCCTTCTGCAGGGCCGCTTCAAAGCTGCGGCCGATGGCCATGACCTCGCCCGTGGCCTTCATCTGCGTCCCGATGACACGGTCGCCAGTGGCAAACTTGTCGAAGGGCCAGCGGGGGATCTTCACCACACAGTAGTCCAGCGCCGGCTCAAAGGCCGCCGTCGATTCTCCAGTCACCTGGTTGGTGATCTCGTCCAACCGCCTGCCCACCGCGATCTTCCCCGCCACGCGGGCGATGGGATAACCCGTCGCCTTGCTGGCCAACGCCGAGCTGCGGCTGACCCGGGGGTTCACTTCAATGACGTAGTAGGGCGTCGAGAGGCCGTCAGGGCTGAATTTTTCGCCCTCCAGCGGCCTGGGGGCCATGCCGAACTGGATGTTGCAGCCCCCCTCAATGCCCAGCGCGCGGATGATCTTCAGGCTGGCGGTGCGGAGCATCTGGTACTCTTTGTCCGTCAGCGTCTGGCTGGGCGCGACCACGATGCTGTCGCCGGTGTGGACGCCCATGGGGTCAAAGTTCTCCATATTGCAGACGGTGATGCAGTTGTCCGCGCCGTCCCGCATCACCTCGTATTCGATTTCCTTCCAGCCCGCCAGCGACCGTTCCAGGAGCACCTGATGTATGGGGCTGGCAGAGATGCCGCTGGCCACAATCCGCTCGAAGTCCTCCATGGTGTTTGCGACACCCCCGCCGGTGCCGCCCAGGGTGTAGGCGGGACGCACCACCAGGGGCAGGCCCATCTCCTGGACCACCCTGCGAGCCTGATCCATGGTGGTCGCCGTCGCGCTCTCCGGCACCGGCTCGCCGAGCTCCGTCAGCATCTGCTTGAACAGCTCCCGGTCCTCGGCCTTGCGGATGGTCTCCAGGGGCGTGCCCAGCAGGCGGACGTTGTACTTGTCGAGGATGCCCGCGTCGGCCAGCTCCACCGCCAGGTTCAGGCCGGTCTGACCGCCCAGCGTCGGCAACAGGCCGTCCGGCCGCTCCCTGGCGATGATGCGCTCCAGCACATCCACCGTCAGCGGCTCGATGTAGACGATGTCGGCGATCTCTTCGTCGGTCATGATGGTGGCCGGGTTGGAGTTCACCAGCACCGAGATGACACCCTCTTCCCGCATGGCCTTGCAGGCCTGGGTGCCGGCATAGTCGAACTCCGCCGCCTGCCCGATGACGATGGGCCCGGAGCCAATGATGAGCACTTTTGTGGGTTTTGAATGCGCCATATTGGTGATGTTCCAGTGATTTAGATTTTCGGCTTAGCTTATTGGAAGACTGCAACCCGTCGCACTAACTCTAGAACTGCCTCAGCGGCCGTCACACAGTCTAGAGCAACTTCCCTCTGATAGTATTCAAACGGTGCCTGATCAGTAGCTTCTGTCAAAGCATCAGGATAACGAGAGGCAATGCTATGTTGATTCAAAAGGTCCGCCTCTCTGCTCAAGTTTGAGAAACGCCCCTCAAACTCTAAACAAGCCTCTAATGCACTGCCAGGGCCGAAGAGAGAGTGTCCAATTCGACGAAAGCGTCCCTGGTCAAACTGCTTGTCGTAGAAGGAACGCCTTAAGTGCCTTTTCCGCCGATTGCTGAGCCTGAAAGCAAGCCCAATCGTAATGACTATTCGACTGACTGTCCTTCGCAGCAAACAAGTCTGCTGCTGCCTGCCTCAGCCAAATTTCAGCTTCAGGACGCAAGCCCTTCACCTGGCAGTTGAAATCCCAAACGCCTTTTCTCTCTTTCAGAGGGAGCTATCAACCCAAGGGCCAGTAGACGTCTTAAGACGCCGATGAGGACTTGGGTAAACCTCTCACCAGAAGAATCTAGTTCAGGCATCGTCGCTCCACCCGTTTGATTCAAAGGCACCTTGAAGAGGTAGTGGCCATCATTCAGCGGTATCATCAGGATTTTACCGATTTCCGCTTCCCCGGCTTTGCTGCGCAAACGAATACTGATTGCCTCATCAGTCCCAAACCTTGAAGAGTTCACAGAAACTCTTACACCCCAAAGGTTTACATCTGGATTCTTTTGTGAGTTTGCTTCGTCAGCTAGCGCACTAAAGACAACTTGTTCTGACGCTTGTGTCTTTATTTCTAATGGTTCCTTCATCCCTCCACCTCCTTTCCTTTGACTAATGATACTTCTCGTGAGCAAACGTTTCCAAAATGTAAGGCCCTGCCTATCCGTAGTAATCGATATTCACCGAGGGCTGCTCCTGCAAGACGCTCTTAAGCTTGCGGGCTTTTGCCGCAATCCTGTATCGCCCCAACTCGTCCTGCTCCAGCGCGCCGACCAGGTGCAACTTTTTGACCGCGGCGACGACCTCGTGGGGGATGAGGGTCGGCCGCTCCTCCATGACCGCTTCGACGATATCCTTCTCACTGACCGGGTGACGAACCAGGAACAGGAACTTCAGCGCCCATTGGTCCTGCACCGTCAGCTCCAGCGGCTCACGAGGCTGCTTGGGGCCGAGGCCGAGAAGACGCTTCAACTGGGCCAGCATGCTAGTCTGCATCCGAGAGTGTGCTACTATATTTCTGTGAAAGCAGAGACAAGCGAGTGGCTGAAGTTTGCTGCGGAAGATATGCATGTTGCAGCGTTAGTCCTACGTGAGGGGTATTCAGCGTCCTGCCTCTTCCATTGCCATCAGGCAATTGAGAAACTCTTAAAAGCCTTGTGGTCTGAAACCCGGCTAGATTTGCCACCGAAGACTCATAGTCTGCGTTCTTTAGTTGAGACGCTTGCGTTAGCTGTTTCTGAAGAACAGAATGACTTCTTGCAAAGGTTAAACAACCAATACATGCCAACCCGTTACCCAAATGCACCGCTCGACTTTGAAGATATTGAGGTCGGACGTTATTTGTCTGAAACCCAGGAGTTTTACTCATGGTTGCTACCCAAGTTGAACTAACCGAAGCTATTAATGATTTTTTACAGAGCTTGAAACAAGGCATTAACGTTGAAGCCCTGGTTCTCTACGGCTCTTACGTTAATGGACAACCGCATGACTGGAGCGATATCGACATCGCTGTAATCTCTCCTGATTTTGAAGAAATCTCGCTTCCAAAACGCCAGGAAGTTATTGCTAAGCTCACATCTCATCGTGACTCGCGCTTTTCTCCCATTGGCTACCCTTCCAGCGAGTACCACAACCCAGGCCGCCACTCCTTCCTGAGGGAAATCATCCGCACCGGCAAGGTGGTGTACCAAGCGAAGTGAAGGGTCTGAGGAGAGGTAGCTCATTCCACCAGATGCTTCGTCACTGCGCTCCTCAGTATGACAGCGCCTCTGTTCTTCGAGCCGTGTCGAGAAGAACATGATACCCTTGTCGTCGTTCTCGACAAGCTCGAACAACGGGTTCACTTCCCCACCAGTTCTATAAACCTATCGAAGACATAGACGTTGTCCCGCGGGCCGGGCGAAGTCATCTGCAAGTTAAGCTTCATGTAGTTTCAGCCCCGGCACCCGCTGGAAGTGTTCATCCAAGGTGAAGACCTGGTGATCACCTTCCAGGGCAAGGCTCGCAATAATCAGGTCTGTCAGCGGTATCAGACGGCCTTGGCCGCGCAGTTGCATTGCCAACTCACCTGCCATCACCCAAGTTTGCTTCGTGGATTCTATAGTACGGCAGCGCCGCCAACAAGGTGCGAAGACGGTCGAACTCTGGTTCCCCCCTGGCTCCCTGGAGAACCTCCGCCAGAACTACTCCCGCCATCGACACCTGATGGCTATCCAGCAGACGCACGAACTCACGGCCAACGTCTGTATTGGGCGTGCGGAGCCAATGAATCCAAACGTTGGAGTCAACGATTACCATTGGCTTCGGGCCATCTCTTCCAGCTCCAACTCTTCGAGTTCCTTCAGGTTATCCACCAGGTCAATGTGTCCCGCCAGCGCCTTTAGTTCTTCCAATCGCCTACGCCTGACGTACTCTGTCAACGCCTTGTTCACCGCCTTACCTTTGTTTTTCTCCTCCGTCAAACCCACCACCTCTTCTAGGAGCTGTGCGTCTATGTCCAACGTGGTGCGCATATCAATCCTCCATCAGTTCCTTACATCATGATTATACGCCAACCTTGCGCACCAACTCCAAAAACCTATCGAAGATGTACACGCTATCCCGCGGGCCGGGCGAGGCCTCCGAGTGATACTGGATGCTGAGCACCGGCAGCCGCTTGTGGCGCAGGCCCTCCACCGTGCCATCGTTCAGGTTGATGTGGGTCACCTCCGCGTCGGCGGAGAGGCGCGCGCCGTCCACCGCGTAGCCGTGGTTCTGGCTGGTGATGTGCACCTCGCCGGTCGCCAGCTCCTTCACCGGATGGTTGGCCCCGCGATGCCCGAACTTCAGCTTGAAGGTGTCGGCCCCCAGCGCGCGCGCCAGGAGCTGGTGCCCCAGGCAGATCCCCAGCACCGGCATCGGCTTCCCCGCCTGTGTCGACGCCGCCAGCAGGCCGCGCACGGTGTTCACGGCGTAACCCAGCAGCGCGGGGTCGCCTGGACCCGGCGAGAGCAGCACGCCGTCGGGCCGCAGCGAGAGCACCTGCTCCGCCGTGGCCGTGGCCGGCACCGCCGTGACCGCGCACCCCTTCTGGGCCAGGATGCGCAGGATGTTGTACTTCAGCCCGCAGTCCAGCACCACGATGTGCTTCTTGCCTTCGGTGCGGGCACGCATCACAGGCCGGCCGCCCTCCCAGCCGTAGGGAGCGGTGGTCGACACCGCCTGCACGAAGTCGGTGTCGTTGTAGGCAGCCTGGCTGCGCAGCCGCTCCAGGGCCTCGCCCAGCGACTCGTCCGAGGTGATGGTCCCCATCATGACGCCCTCGCTGCGCAGGCGGCGGGTCAACGCGCGGGTGTCGATGCCCTGTACCCCGGGGATGTTGCGCTCCGCCAGGAAGTCGGCGAGGGTTCCCGTGGACTGCCAGTGGCTGGGGAGGTCACAGAGCTCCCGCACCACGAAACCGCGCACCTGCACGCCCCTCGACTCGAAGTCGTTGGCGTTGACGCCGTAGTTCCCGATGATGGGGTAGGTCATGGTCACGATCTGCCCGGCGTAGGAGGGGTCCGTGAGGACCTCCTGGTAGCCCGTCATGCTGGTGTTGAACACCACCTCACCCGAGGCGCGCGCCGGCGCGCCGAAGCTGCGGCCTTCGAAGACCGTGCCGTCGGAGAGGATTAGATATGCCTTGTCTGTCATGCGCCTCGTTTCAAATACTTCATTTGTTGCTAGGTCTGCGTTTCACCCTCTCCCTAACCCTCTGGTACGCTGGCTCACCACCTTCGGTCCCTTCAAGGGCGAGGGGACTGCATCCTCCCTCCCCTGGCGGGAGGGAGTTAGAGGGAGGGGGAACTTCCATGGGCACGCCCAAGCTACGGCCTTCAAAGACCGTGCCGTCGGAGAGGATGAGATATGCTTTGTCTGTCATGTGCCTCGTTTCAAACCCTTCATGCAGCTAACTCTGCGTTTCACCCTCACCCTAACCCTCTCCCCTCAAGGGAGAGGGAATAATCCCGCTGTCATTCCGAACGGAGTGAGGAATCTGAGGAGGCGGGAACCAGGCCCTTAGTTGTTAACAATCCGCGCAACGTCTCCACTAACTCCTGATATAGCGCTCGACCGGATTCCGACCGAGCATGCTCATCGTGTTTGACAGTCGGATGATAGAACGGAAGCCACGAGATGCCCTTGGCATCGGTGGCAGATAAGCCAAACTTCAGCCGAAAACTTGTGATAGTTAGAGATTCACCAAACGCTGTTTTTGAAAGATGCGAAATCGCAAGTTTGCCGATTGGTATCACCACTTGAGGATTTAAAAGGAATTTCTCTCGTTTAAGCCAATGGCTAGTGCATATCTCGCGCGCTTGATTGGCTGGTCCTACATCCGGCTTCCGGCTGTGTGCGCACTTAACGATGTTAGTGATATATGTGTTATCCCTTGCTAATCCAACGTCTGCTAATAATCGGTTGATCCACCGTCCTGCCTGTGTTTCTCTCGGGAAGGGAACTCCGAGCGTGTGGGCCGTCAGATTCGGGTTTTGTCCCACGATTATGATGGATGCCGAAACGGAACCCTCAGAAGGAACTGCAGGGAGATCCCGTCTTATTGACTGCTGCAAATCTCCAAGAGGACATTTTCGGCACTTCCTAATGGAGTTCCGCAGCCCATCCATTTGTTGCTCTCTGTTATAAATATAAACAGTCATCAACAACCTTTCTAAACTTATCCCCCATACACCATCACGCCCCCAACGTACGTCGCCACTACGCGGCCCTTGAGCCGCACGCCGGCCAGGGGGGTGTTTTTGCCCTTGGAGAGGAACCGCGACGGGTCAACGACCCACTCTGCATCGGGGTCGATGACGGCCACGTCCGCGGGCGCGCCGACGCGCAGGGTGCCCAGGCTGTCGGGCACTAGCTGTTCGCCCTTCGACAGGCTCAGGGTGAGCGGCTGATGATTTCGTCCTTCGACAAGCTCAGGATGAGCGGTACGTACGCTTGCTCCCAGGATCTGGGCCGGGCCCCAGGTCAGCTTCGAGATAAGTGTATTTATGTCAATTAATCCTCGCTGCGTCAGGCTCATGAGCGCGCCCAGCGCCGTCTCGAAGCCGCTGATGCCCACGGCTGCCTGGTCGAACTCGCACAGCTTGTCCTCCAGCGCGTGGGGCGCGTGGTCTGTCGCGATGCAGTCGATGGTGCCGTCCTTCAGCCCCTGGATGAGCGCCGTAATATCGGCCTCCGTCCGCAGCGGCGGGTTCACCTTGGCCGAGGTATCGTAGAGGGTGGCAGCACCGTCCCAATCGCTCGCCATCGCCAATCCCACAAGACCTTTGCCTGCGCCCATGACCCTGTGATGGGTGAGGGTCAGGTGATGCGGCGTCACCTCGGCGGTCACAGGCAGGCCATCGGCCTTGGCGCGTCGCACCAGCTCAGCCGCTCCCGCGGTGCTGACGTGGGCGATGTGCAGCCGCGCGCCGGTGAGGCGGCACAGCTCGATGTCCCGCGCCACCATGATCTCCTCGGCCGCGGCGGGCCAGCCCTTCAGGCCCAGCCGCGCGGCCACCTCGCCTTCGTGCATGCTGGAATCTTTGGTCAGACCCGGCTCCTGGCAGTGGTCGATGACCGGCAGTCCCAGGCTCAGGCTGTACTCCATCGCGTGGCGCATGAGGGCCGCATCCCAGGCGGGTTGGCCGTCGTCGCTGAAGCCGACCGCGCCGGCGCGGGCCAGCTCGCCCATCTCGGCCAGGGTCTTGCCCTCCAGCCCCCTGCTGATGGCCCCGATGGGCAGCACTCTGACCACGCCCTGCTCGCGGGCAATGCGAAGCACCAGCTCTGCCACGGATTTGTCGTCCATGACGGGGTTGGTGTTCGGCATGCAGCATACGGTGGTGAAGCCACCAGCCGCCGCGGCGCGCGTGCCACTGGCGATGGTCTCCTTACCCTCGAAGCCCGGCTCCCGCAGGTGGCAGTGCAGGTCCACAAAGCCAGGCGCGACGATGCGCCCCTTGGCCGGGACGACCTCGCAGTCCGCCTCGTTCACAGGCAGCGCGCCGCCCAGCGCACTGAGCCACGCGACCCTGCCGTCCATGAGGAGAATATCCCCCACGGCATCAATCGCCTGGGCCGGATCGATGATGCGCCCGCCTTTGATGAGAACTGGCCTCTGCTGTGAAGTAATCATTAGGTTCCTATCTTTTCACCCTCACCCTAACCCTCTCCCTTGAGGGAGAGGGGAGGCGTGGTCGCCCTCCCTCCCGTCAGGGGAGGGAGGATTGTTCCTCCCCCTTCCAGGGGGAGGCTAGGTGGGGGTGAAGGCTTCTCCCTCATTGCGGCCCGCCCGCCAGAAGGTACAGCAGCGCCATACGCACCGCCAGACCGTTGGTCACCTGCTGGTCGATGACCGACTGCGCGTCCCGCACCACGTCCGCGGCCAGCTCGATGCCCTCATTCACCGGCCCGGGGTGCATGAGCAACGCGCCGTGCTTGGCCCAGGCAAGCCGCTCTCTGGTTATCTGGTAGTTCGTGATATAGTCGCCCATGCTGGGAAGCAGTCCGCCCTCCTGTCGCTCCTTCTGCAGCCGGAGGGTCATAACCACATCGGCATCCGCAATCGCGTCCCGCAGGTCCCAGGTCACCCGCACCCTGGGCATCCCGCTGCCGTCCGTGCCCCTGGACGCGCCCACAGACCACTCTCTGGGGATGAGCGTCGGCGGGCCGCACAGAACCACTTCGGCTCCCACGGCCCGCAGGCCCCAGATGTCGGAGCGGGCGACTCTGCTGTGGAGCAGGTCCCCGATTATCGCAACCTTTCTGCCCGCGACGTCGCCAAGCCGTTCTCTGATGGTGTAGACATCCAGCAGCGCCTGCGTGGGGTGGGCGTGCCAGCCGTCCCCGGCATTGATAACCGACGCCTTAACATGCTGGGCCGCCAGATAGGGCGCTCCGGAGCTGGGATGCCGTATCACTATGACATCTACGCCCATCGCCTGGATGGTCTTGACCGTGTCCAGCAGGGATTCCCCCTTGGTCACGCTGCTGGTCGATGCGTTCAGGTTCACCACATCCGCGCTGAGCATCTTCCCCGCCATCTCGAAGGACATACGGGTGCGGGTGGACGCTTCGTAAAATAAGGTGACGATGGACTTGCCGCGCAGAGGCGGCACCTTCTTGATGTCCCTGCTGAGGATGTCCTTCATCCCGTCGGCAGTCTGAAAGACCAGCTCCATCTCGTCACGGCTAAAATCGTCCAGGTCGAGCACGTGATGATGCGAGAACCCCTCACGTTCCGCTGCCGTCGCCTCTCCCGGTCTGCTCAGTGTTGCCATCTCTCAGCCCTCGCGTCTCCTATGAAGCCGGTTCGACCGACACCGGGTTCAGGATGAGGACGCTGTCCTCACCATCCACCTCTTTGAGGTGCACCACAACTTCCTCGCTTTGCGACGTGGGAAGATTCTTGCCGACGTAGTCCGCCCGTATCGGAAGCTCGCGATGCCCACGGTCTACCAGCACCGCAAGCTGAATGGCGCGGGGCCGTCCGAAGTCGGTGATGGCATCCAGCGCCGCGCGCACCGAGCGGCCCGTGAACAGCACATCGTCCACCAGCACCACGGTGCTGCCGGTGAGATCGGCGGGAAGCCTGGTGCCGTGGAGCGCCGGGCGCAGCGGTCGTTTCGCCAGATCATCACGGTAGAGCGTGATGTCCAGAGCGCCCACCGGCACGTCGACCCCCTCAAACTCCCGCACCAAATTCGCCAGCCGCTCAGCCAGGTCAACACCGCGGGTCAGGACACCGACGAAGACCAGGCTGCTCCCGCCTTTGTTATGCTCCAGAATCTCGTGCGCGATACGCGTGAGCGCGCGGCGAATATCCTGCTCACTCATGATGGACTTTGTGATCATGGCATCACCGGGCAACAAAAAACCCTTCTCCTCGGTGAGGCGAAGGGTCAATACTCTCTTCAAACGCACTTATGCCGGCGCTGCACACACGTAACCGGGTGATAAACAGAACCATTAGCTGCTCCTTTCCAGCCTCACTGGGCTGGTTTAAAGGCTTAGAGCCACGCAGATCAGATATAGGGTTTTGAAAGACTTCGCGTTACTCTATCACAGATCTTTGAGAGACAGCAACTGTTTGTACTCGTTCAGGTGATCCGTTACACTTGGCTCCTTTCGTTGAGATGGTGTTGTTGTAGGAAGGCCAAGGGGGTAAGGTAGCCCAGCGCTTGGTGCGGCCTATAGGTATTATAGCGATGC
>Ga0082335_1002444_pt1 | contig 34799 bp, 33 predicted proteins | sample Subgrocontami58m_FD_72375 | JGI IMG/M metagenome (GOLD analysis project Ga0082335, IMG submission 72375) | Subsurface groundwater microbial communities from S. Glens Falls, New York, USA - GMW37 contaminated, 5.8 m (SPADES assembly) (version 2) ... | reverse complement strand
ACTCTGCCCGTTCATTTGATCGGGGCGTGGCGCAGTCCGGCTAGCGCGTGGTGCTGAGGCACCAAGGTCTGGATTGCGAATCCCCCAACCCTTTCGGGGCGTGGCGCAGTCCGGCTAGCGCGCTTGCTTTGGGAGCAAGAGGTCGGAGGTTCGAATCCTCTCGCCCCGACTTGTACTACATCTATATTATTCGCAGTGAACTTTTGCAACGCTATTATGTGGGGTCAACAAAACATGTGGAAAGACGCTTGCAAGAACATAATGCAGGAAAGTCTACATCCACACGTGCAGGTGTACCCTGGAAATTAATACACACCGAATCTTTTGCAACACGTTCCGAGGCAATGCTCCGTGAACGAAAGATCAAGGCGCGTGGTATTGGACGGTATTTTGCTCATATTCAGTCCGGCTAGCGCGTGGCGCTTGAAGCGCCAAGGTCGGAGGTTCGAATCCTCTCGCCCCGACAGAATTTAAAGAGACACAAGCCGCTAACATTCTTGCTTGTGTCTCTTACTTTTAAAGCTGTGTGTGCTAAAATTGTCCTAGAGGATCAATATGGCCAAAAAGATTGACGGCGTGATCGAGGCAGTCCGCTATAAAAATGGACAGATTACATGGGTGAGGGCTTATGAACGGCGGGGGGCCACCTTTTCAGATTGTGTTTTGTTGGACCGCAAAACACTTTTAGGGCGCCTGCAAAAAGGCGATCGGTACGTCACAGGTTCACGTAAAAACCTGCTTGCCAGTACATTCACAATCGGAAAGGCGGTCGTGCTGGCGAAGGAAGATAAGCGTGAATTCCTTTCCACGCGTGAAAACACAGCCTTTGATGAACTTGAGGATGTACCGTTTTTTTAGGTGAAAATCCATGAAAATTATTGACAAAACCCCATTGCAGGACAAAAAGGGCATCATCAGTTTTACTGCCCGTATTCGAGGCACATTAAAATACGGCTTGAACTGGTATTCCGAACTTGAAGCGCAAAAAGGGGTCATCGCCAAGTTGGGTCGTGTGCTTGAAAAGGGATTTGTATTGATCCGCAATTTCACGCTGCCGAACAGCGAGATCGTGATCCCGCTCATCCTGATTGGAGGGGGCGGCATCCATGTTATTTATGTAACCAATGTAAAAGGCTTCTTTGAAGCCAAAGGGGATCAGTGGAATACGATCAGCAGCGGGAGATCCCAGCCTGCCAGAATTAATTACCTTAGCCGTGTAGCCCAATTGACCCGCGCATTTCAAAAATATTTGGAGATCCATAAATTCAAACTGACAATCCCCATAGAGTCTGTGCTGATTGCAAGCAACCCGGGCGCGCAAATCGAATCACTGCGCCCCATAGCGCGTGTGGTCAGAAGCGATGCGATCAGGCAATTCGCAGACTCGCTATTGCAGACACCCATCAGCCCGTCTTCAGGCAGGGTTTACGATCTTGCAGACCATATCATAGACCCAAGCCTGCGCAAAGAAGCAAACCCCGCGGAAGATTATCCCGAAGATCCCGTCTCCCGCGCGCAGGCCATCTTCAATGCTTCCAACTCATCAAAATCCATCAACCCCAATGAACTGGGCCTTGAATTTGAAGAAGACGATGCGCCTTTCTTCCAGCAGGCTGACCCGCTAAATGTTCGCGCAACCGACCCAGCCCAGCCATTTCAGGCTCAACCCTCCATCCCTGCCAGAAAGAGAATACTCGGCATGACCGTGGCCCAGGTTGCTGTGCTGGCTGGCATGTTGGGCATTGAATTAAGCCTCCTGATCGGGATTTTCATATTGATCTACTCGAACCAATAACTGGCATTGTCCACTCCATTTCTATCCATCGTCATACCGGCCCATAATGAAGAAGGTCGTCTGCTGCATACGCTCAAGCAGATCTTTTCGTTTTTGGAAAAACAAAGCTATTCATCTGAAGTCATCATTGTGGAAAACGGCAGTACAGACCGCACCCTTGTGTTCGCGCAGGAATATGCCCTGCGCCACGCAAATCTCATCGTCCTCCATGAAGAACCACCGGGCAAAGGTAACGCTGTGCGGCGCGGTATGTTGGAGGCGCGCGGTGAATTTCGGTTTATTTGCGATGCCGACCTTTCCATGCCGATCGAAGAACTTCAAAAATTCCTCCCCCCGATTCTGAATGATTTTGATTTAGCCATTGGTTCACGCGAAGCGCCCGGCGCAATTCGTTATCACGAACCTTCCTACCGCCATTTGGGCGGGCGCGCCATTAACTTCCTGATTCGATTATTTATTCTGCCAGGGTTGAACGACACCCAATGCGGCTTCAAATGTTTTCGCGCAGAAACAGCCGATGTCATTTTTCGCCAGCAAACCCTGACAGGCTGGTCCTTTGATATTGAACTTCTTTATCTCGCCCGCCAAAAAAAATTAAGGATCAAAGAGATCCCCATCCAATGGTACTTCGACCCGGACAGCAAGGTCAACGCCGTGCGCGATGCCCTGCGCATGATCAGCGACATCTTCCGCATTCATCTCAATGCCATGCGCGGCAGATATGATCTCAAACCCTGATCTCACCCACGAACGACAACTCTGGTCGGCATACAAATACATCGCAGGTTTGGATGAAGCCGGGCGCGGCGCGCTGGCGGGCCCCATCTGTGTGGGTGCAGTCATCCTGCCGAATGACAACCCGCTTCTTGCCCTGACCTTGAGCGGGGTGCGTGATTCCAAACAGTTGACTCCCCGCAGGCGACTCCAACTTGTGCCGCGCATCAAAGAGTCTGCGCTGGCCTGGGGCATTGGCTCGGCCTCCGCAAAAGAGATTGACAGGATGGGTATCGTCCCGGCCACTCGGCTCGCCGCAAGCCGCGCACTGGAAATGTTCTCTATCGCCCCCAATTTTTTACTGACAGATTTCCGCCTTGAACTGCCCGAAATGGATATTTCACAAACCGCGCTCGTCAAAGGAGACCAACGCTCATTGAGCATTGCGTGCGCATCCATTCTCGCAAAGACCGCGCGTGATGCGCAGATGATCACAATGGACGAAAAATATCGTGAATATGGTTTTGCGCGCCACAAAGGGTATGGCACGTATTTGCATCGTGAGAAGATCGGACAACTGGGTTACCTCCCCATCCATCGGAAAACCTTCAAAATAAAAAAAATAGCGCGGAATTAATCCCGCGCTCCACCCTTTACTTTTTCAGGAAGCCGCCGCCTGATAGCTTACTTTCTGGCCTGCCGGAGCGCCACGCATAATATCCCAGCGCGACTCCGCCCAACAGAAACAAGCCTCCAATAATACCAAGCAACGGAGATGTGCCGCTACTACGCTCTCCTGCTGCACCGGGATCCGCGACCACATCCCTGGATTGGATCCCAAAATCCACAAAGGCGCGGTCGCCGGCATTTACATCCAGGGAATAATCCAAGTCCATGGTCGGGTTGTAATTATCCGGGATACCCATCGTAATGTTGTAATTCCCTTCAGGGATATCGGAGAAACAGATGCCCTGATAGGCTTCAGGGTCAGTTGGAATGATCGTATCCTGCGCGGCAGAGTATTCGCCATTTATCTCCGTCAAACTGACTGCGCCGCCCGCCACAGCAGGCTCGGTCTCTTCGCGCAGGGCATTCCCATTTGTATCCTCAAATAACAAAATGCAAACTTCTGTTGTGCCAGATAAGGGCGTGGGAGTGACCGTCGGCGTTCCAAGTGCAGGTCCAAGGCCTGGGGTGGGAGTCCCCTCCAACGAGACAATACCGATCAGCAATTCCTGTCCGGCAATCAGTGTACAATCTTCATCCAGTTTAGAATTCAACTGGCGGAGTTGGTCCACAGATATGCCATTCAAAGCCGCCACGCGAAAACAATTATCCCCTGGTTGCACAACGTAAATAATCCGTCCATCCGCACCGGCGGTGGGCGTGAGGAACTGTTGCAGACCGGGTGCGGCATGCGCCGGCAGCCACAGCCCAAGCCCAAGCAAACTAACCAGGGTCAACAGGATCATAAAACGCTTTGGGTTCATTTGCAAAATTATATCAGATTCGTTTTGGTATAAAATAAAGCGCAAACAGGAGTGCCATGAAAACCTTGATTAAGAACGGAACATTGATCAGCCCGTTAGACACATTTCAATCCGATATTTTGATCGAGGATGAAAAGATCACCCGCCTCGGGCTTAACCTTGAGATGGATTCTGACCAGCGAGTGGATGCTTCGGGCAAGTTTATCCTGCCCGGCGGCGTGGACCCGCACGTCCATTTGGATCTGCCGATGTTCAACACCGTTTCATCCGACGACCATTACACAGGTCACAAAGCCGCAGCATTTGGCGGGACAACCACCGTAATGGACTTTGTTCCCCTCGCCCCTCGTCCCTCGCCCGCCGGGAGAGGGGTTGGGGTGAGGGAGGATGAGGGAGATTTTCAATATTCCGTTGATTTATGGATGAAGAAAGCGGAAAAAGCCGCAATTGACTATTCCTTCCATATGAACCTCACGCAATTCAGTGACAGGATCGCTAAAGAGATTCCATCCTTGCGAGGCATGGGCATTCAAACGCTTAAAGTCTTCACCGCCTACAACGGACGTTTACGCATTGACGATGGCAGTATCTTCAAAGCCATGCAAATCGCCAGAGACAACGGCATGTTGGTCATGGCGCATTGCGAAAACGGAGATGTGATCGATACGCTTGTCGAGCAGGCGTTGGCGGCAGGTCACACCGCATCCGAATGGCACGCATTGACCCGGCCCGGCTGGGGCGCAATCGATGCCACATTACGAGTAGCAGGCATGGCCGCAGATGCGGATGCGCCGGTTTACATCGTCCATATGAACATGGGCGGCGAAGTGGACATGCTCAAGTACGCCCGTGAACGCGGCGCCAAAGTAATGGGTGAGACTTGTCCGCAGTATTTGTTTTTCACAGCGGAGCATTTGCGCCGCCCCGATGGCGCAAAGTGGATCTGCTCACCGCCGATACGAACGGAAAAAGACAACGTGCGTCTGTGGGAAGGCCTGCATGACGGCATTTTGCAAACGGTTGGCACGGATCATTGTCCATTTTTCTTTGACGGCACGCAGCCCATCATTTATGAAGGCAAGGAGATCGCAATTGCGGGCAAGGAACTTGGTAAAGATGATTTCACAAAAATTCCAAATGGCCTGCCAGGTATTGAAGACCGCCTGCCTGTCTTATGGACTCAAGGTGTGGGCACAGGCAAGATCAGCGCGAATCAATTTGTTGAGTTGACCAGTGCCAACCCTGCCAGGATATTTGGCTTATATCCGCGCAAAGGCTCCCTGCTGGTCGGCGCAGATGCGGATATTGTGATTTGGGACCCAGGGAAAAAAGTGAAATATGGCGTGGCGCGATCTCACCAGCGTACCGATTACAATTTGTATGAAGGTTGGGAATTGAAAGGGGTTCCCGAAAAAGTTTTCCTGCGCGGCAAGTTGATCGTGGATGGTGAACAGTGGCTGGGCAAGAGTGGTGATGGAAAGTTTTTGAAAAGAAGTGAAGGCGAAGTTTTATAAATTTCCTGCTGATCGAGTAGTGCCGAGCCGCCTTACGGCAAGACACATATCGAGACCAGCAAATGATAAAAACACTCTCATCACAGGTGGCCTCGACCTGCTCGACCACCGATTAAAGGAAAACATGCCAATCAAAAAAACCATCATTCATTGTGACGCCCTTGTCGTCCATTGCATGGACTATCGTCTTCAAAAATTTCTCCAGCCATGGATCACGGTCCGTTTTGGGTACGACAATTTCGATATCGTCGCTTTGGCCGGTGGCGTGCATGATTACGAGATGATCTTGAAGTATGTCCAACTGGCTGTGCAGATCCATAGTATTAAAAAAGTGTGCCTCATTAACCACGAAGATTGCCGCGCTTATGGACGTGACGGGACTTACAAACGTCACAAGCATGATTTATTGGATACACAAGAGAAAATCAAAGCTTTGTTTCCTCGTTTGAAATTGGAAGCCTTTTATCTGCATTTGGATGGAACTTTCGAACCAATTTCATAAAACCAAACTCATATATTCCTGGGGTGTCGTCGCGTGATTTTTTCTAAACCCGGGTATGTGGATTTGCCCCCTCTTGAGAGGGTCGTATTTATTGGACTCAACCGGGTCCTTCATGTTTAAAAAATTTAGAATAGGAGCAAAATGAAATCAAAACACTGGGTCGTCTTCATCACTCTCGGCCTCATTTGGAGTTCATCTTTCCTTTGGATCAAAATCGGCGTGCAGGAAATTGGTCCCATGGCGCTGGTTGCATTCCGCATGTTATTTGGCGCGCTCACAGCGGCAGGCATTGCCATCTATCAAAAAGTGAAATGGCCGCGTGATTGGAAGACCTGGGGCATCTACGCCATCCTCGGTCCTACCAGTCTTGCCGTTCCCATTTTCTTCATCTCATGGGGCGAGCAGACCATTGACTCAGCCGTCGCATCCATTCTCAACGCCACAGTTCCCCTCTTCACGATTGTTATCGCGCACTACTGGCTTCATGACGATAAGATGACCGTCCCCAAAGTTCTTGGCCTGCTGATCGGTTTCGGAGGCGTTGTCCTTCTTTTCAGTGAAGACCTGCTCGCCAGCAAACACCTCAACGTCATTGGGCAGTTTGCGGTTGTGCTCGCCTCCCTCTTTTATGCATGGAGCGCGGTCTTCGCACGCAAATACACACAACATATTACAGGCGTGGAGCGCGGAGCGCTTCCGCTTATTACCGCAACGATCTTTATGTGGGCGATTGGCCCTATTGCAGAAAAACCATTTTTAATCCCCACACTGCCCATTACCTGGGTTGCAGTTCTTTGGCTCGGCATACCTGGCTCGGGCCTCGCCATAATCATGTTATATTATCTTCTTCATGAAATCGGGCCAACCCGTACAACACTTGTCACTTATCTCTTTCCAGTTGGCGGCGTCATCCTCGGCGTGATCTTCCTCGATGAACAACTTTCGTGGCAATTGCTCGCGGGCAGCGCACTGATCATCGCGAGCCTTGCAGTCGTGAATTACAAACCCCGCACGTCTCCTTCTAATTTAATGAAACGTGCGGGGAAACCAAAAAACACATGACACGCGCAGCGCATCATTCAGGTTTTATCGCCATTATCGGACGCCCCAATGTGGGCAAGTCCACATTGCTCAATGCGCTGCTTGGGCAAAAAGTTGCAGCCGTTTCGCCGCGCCCGCAAACCACACGCCGCCGTCAGTTGGGTATCCTCACCCTCGAAAACGCCCAACTCGTTTTTGTGGATACGCCCGGCATTCATCACGCCCGCCATAAACTGGGCGAGTTCCTGAATTACGAGGCTGAAGAGGCCGTGGCAGGCGTGGATGTGATCCTCTGGCTGGTGGATTCTTCCTCCGAACCGACAGAAGACGACATCCGCATCGCTGACCTGCTCAACAAGCTTCCGCTCACCTGCACTGGCGTGCGGCGCAAGTGTCGCGCTCACCGCTTGCTGGTCCTGAACAAAATAGATATTCTCGGCACCGACGCCGAAGGCGAGTCCGCCCGCAGCGAGGAATATATCAAATTGCTGAATCATGCCGATGTTTCGACTGAGCTCAACACAGGCGCTATGAAAGTGTCCGCTACGAAAAGGCTTGGGCTGGATGAACTGCTCGAGAAACTGATCAGCCTGCTTCCGCAGAGATCTCCCGATTATCCCGAAGAACAAGTGACTGATTCTTACGAGCGCGACATCGCCGCGGACCTCATCCGCGAATCCTGCCTGAAAATTTTGCGCGACGAAGTGCCGCATAGTCTGGCTGTCCGCATTGATGAATTCAAGGAGCGCGAGAACGGCATGGCATACATCGCCGCGACGATTTTTGTGGAACGCGAATCGCAAAAAGGAATCGTCATCGGCGAAGGCGGCAAAATGTTGAAATCCATCGCAAGCGCCGCGCGGAAAGAGATCGAAGACATGGGCGGAAGAAAAGTTTTTCTCGAAGTGCGCGTGAAGGTTTCGAAAGATTGGCGTGACAATCAAAATATGTTGAATCAATTTGGGTATATAAAAAGAAAATAATGTCGTTGCGAACCATCCTGAACGGCTCCTCGCAACGACATGGAATTAATGTCCCTTCAACGGCCTGAACCCCTCCCCCAAAGCCTCATGCGCGACCCCGATCACCATAAATGCTTCGGGGTCGATTTCATTAACGATGGTTTTTAGCGTCGCAACTTCTGCGCGTGTGATCACGCAATACAAGACAGGTTTCGATGTTCCGGTAAATGCACCTGTGCCTTCCAACACAGTCACGCCGCGCTCAAGATCTTCCATCACTCTTGCAGAGACATCCTCCGGCTTGCTCGTCACAATCATTGCCGTGCGGACAGTGCCTCCGCCCTCGAGCACAGTCTCAGAAACAAGTCCGCTGACGTATAACGTGATCATTGCATACAAAGCCTGCTTCCAGCCGAAAACAAATCCAGCCGATAAAATGACCGCAGTATCCACAACCAAATAACTTTGTGCCATGGATACTCCGCGCCATTTATTGAGGATACGTGCGAGGATATCAGACCCTCCGCTCGTGCCGCGCGCGCGATAGACCAATCCGTAACCAATACCGCTGATGATCGCGCCGTACAATGAGTTTAAGAAAATATCGCCTCTCAAGTCGTTGATCAAGACATTTGCATAGGTTGTGAAGATGGGAATTTTCAAAAGCAAATCCGTGAGCAAAGAGTAGGTGATGATGGCAACGACAGTCCGTAAAGCAAAGCGATGTCCGCCGAGGAAACGCCAGCCAAGCGCGAAGAGCGGAATGTTACCAATCAATATCATCAGACCGATGGGCCAGCCCGTAAAATGATTGATCAACTGTGAAATGCCGCTCACCCCGCCCGAAGCCAGATTCGCAGGGACAAAGAATATCCGCAAACTGACTGCCTGGATCAACGCGCCAAGCGCAATGAGAATGTAATCGCGGCTATTTATCCAATATTTTTTCATGGGTCTCACTTTACTTTCTTTTTTATATCGAAACAAAGATATGCTTAAATTAAAAAGGGTGGATACAGCAATATCCAACCTTGATGTGACGCCTTTATTTTATACTGAAAGAGTTAGCTCTACTATCAGTTCTTTCGGCAAGGAAATTGGCGAAAAGAGACTTGCAGGAAAAAGATAATCCTCGCCCGATTCATCAATCACTCGGATCATTTTATGGCTTTCCGCCTCCTGGTCTGGCAATGCCTGATAGATTTTTCGGGGTTCCAGGGATGCTTCATAGCCATTATTTCTTAAGCACACTATAAATTGAGAGGTTGTGTTTGTTTTCATATCATCTTCCAATAATTCGTTTTACTTTAATATCACGTTTTCCAATGCCATGCGCTTCGTACCAGTGAATTTCTGCAAAACAAGTTGTGTTATCTGGCAGGCGAACAGCAGCAACTCCTTTGAGTTTCCTCCAGCGACCTCTGCCATGTTTTTTCTGCAATCGCTCGAGATCGCGAATGGAATTGCCGACAGCGATAGTTTCAATCTCAGTGATATCGCCGATAACTTCAATCTGCTCATTCCACATCGTGGTTTATTATACCTTTTTCTACTTCCTCCTTTGGTACAATCAGCGCCTATGAAAAAATGGCAAATTTGGCTTGGGGTGCTGATCAGCATCGTTTTTATCTGGCTTTCCCTGCGTGGACTTCACCTGAATGATTTCTGGGAAACGGTACAAAAAGCAGATTACATCTGGCTCATCCCTGGCATTGGCGTATATTTTGTGGGCGTATGGATACGGGCGTGGAGATGGCATTACCTGCTTGCCCCCATCAAAAAAATTCCCACCAAAACCATGTTCCCCATCACGACCATTGGTTACATGGGCAATAATATTTATCCCGCGCGCGCGGGCGAAGTCTTACGCGCCGTGATCCTGAAACGCAAGGAAGGCGTGCCTGTCTCCGCTTCGCTTGCAACTATTATCGTCGAGCGTATTTTCGACGGTGTGGTGATGCTGGCTTTCGTGTTTGTCAACCTGCCTGAATTGGCAAAACTCACAGGCGCATCTGGCTTTGTGGGTAATATTCAACAAGTGGCTATTATTGGCACAGGGGTTTTTCTCGGCGCGCTTGGCGTTTTTCTGCTGGCGGCCATGTTTCCGCAAGTCACAGCGAAAAACGGCTTGTGGATCATTGAGCGGATTACGCCCAAACGCTTGCACATCAAGATCATTAACATCATGAATAAATTCCTGGATGGACTCGCTTCTCTGCGCTCTCCCTTTAACGTGTTGATGGTCTTCTTTACATCGGTCGTCATCTGGCTGTTGGAGACGGGCAAATACTGGTTCGTGATGCACGCTTTTAACTTCAATGTGTCATTCTTTGCGCTGATGCTGATGAACGGCATTGTCAATCTCGCCACGACCATCCCATCCGCGCCGGGCTATATCGGCACGTTCGATGCGCCGGGCATTGCAGTTCTCACGGCTTATGGAGTGGATCAAGCCACTGCGACGGGATACACCCTCACTTTGCATGTGGCACTCTGGCTTCCCATCACTTTACTTGGCGCATATTACATGGCGCGCGAAGGGCTGAAGTGGAGCGATTCTTTGAGGGAAGAAACTGAAATTTAAACATTTGAACGTTCAAACGAGGAAAAATGAAAATAGCAATTATTGGAGCAGGCTACGGCGGGATGGCCGCCGCGTATGATTTGAAGAAGGCGGGTCATGATGTCACCATTTTTGAATCGACTGATTATGTTGGCGGACTGGCTTCTGGTTTCAAAGAACCGCATTGGAATTGGTCGGTGGAGAAGTTCTATCACCACTGGTTTCAATCGGACAGCGAAATGCTTGGGTTGATTCGGGAGCTTGGATGGGAAGACAAGGTGCGATTCCCGCGCCCCCAGACGGTGATGTTGTATAAGAATAAATGGTATCCCTTTGACTCTATTTTCAAAATGGCTTTATTCCCTGGCTTGGGCTGGGGAATAAACAAGATTCGTTTCGGCTTCGTCGGTTTATTTCTCCGACTCACGAACAACTGGCGCGCGCTGGAAAAAGTCACTGCCGATGCATGGATGATGAAATGGGCAGGCAAGACAGTCTACGAGCAGATGTGGAAGCCGCTGTTGATCGGGAAATTTGGTCCATACTATAAAGATGTCAACATGGCATGGATGTGGGCGCGTATTAAAGCACGCACCACACGGCTAGGCACATTCGAAGGCGGCTTTCAAAAATTCGCTGATTTGTTCGCGGAAAAATTACGGGAATCGGGAGTCGGGATTCGGTTGGGGGTGAAGGTAGATTCGATTAAGCAGGAGCAGGCTGGGTTGTCAATTCGAAGCGATGGAAAATCCGAATCCTTCGATAAAGTATTGGTCACCACATCTCCAAATCTGATGGCAAAGCTATGTCCCGATCTGCCAGAAAAATATTTAGAGGGTTTGCTTGAGTTGAAATCCATGGGCGCAGTGGTGATGACGCTGGCGCTCAAACAGCCGTTATCGAAAGACGGCTATTACTGGTTCAACGTGCCGAAGGATGAAGGGTATCCGTTTTTGGCGCTGGTGGAACACACGAATTTCGTGCCAAAGGAAAAATTTGGCGGCGACCATATTGTGTATGCAGGCGATTATCTGGAGTTGGGTCACGAATATTTTTCGATGAGCGATGATGAACTGTTGGAAAGATTTATTCCCGCCTTTCAAAAATTCAACCCCGAGTTCTCGCGTGAATGGGTCAGGAAAATTTGGGTATCCAAAACAAATTACGCCCAGCCCGTTCCATTGGTGAATCATTCAAAGAATGTTCCTGCAATTCAAACACCGATCGAAGGATTATTTTTCGCATCAATGAGTCAGGTGTATCCGTGGGATCGAGGGACAAACTTTGCAGTGGAAATTGGCAGGCGTGCCGCGAGAATGATCATAGAAAAAACTCAGGCGTAAAACTTAAATAATTTTCAAACTTCCCGAAAGGCACATTGCTCATGAAGATGGCCGAGAAAGATTCGATCTGATATTTGTGTTCTACGAAATAATCAATTGCCTTGCTGTTGACGAGAGGCGCAGACGCGCCAAACTTCTCCCCCTTTTCAGCCGCCAAGCTTTCAGCATGGGCCAGCACGGCTGGAAAATCATGATCATCCAGCACCGCAAACGGTCCGTGGCTTTCCCCGACATAACCATAGCCAACAATTTCATTCCTGCGTTTGTAAACAAACCCCTCCCGCACGGTAATGAGCCATTGATGGACAACTCCGCGGGCATGCCCGATGAGTTTCCTGTCAATGCGATGCATGTCTTCTATATGAACATCCAAATTCATCGGTTCGATCTTGAGATCGGTCTGCACGTCCACCTTTTCAGCATTGCGATAAAAATACTTGAACAGGAAGCGCCCATACACTCCCGTCTTCATATAACGATATAAGGCGCGTTCATCCAGCGTGGCAATGATGGCCCGATAGCGCGCATCGGATTTTGAAAAGGCGCGTGCCAACAACTCGCCTCCAATCCCAGCCGATTGCTGGTTTGGGGATACAAAGAACTCGGTCAACTCTTGCAAACCATCATGCTCAATGGAACGTGCATAACCCAAAATCTCACCCTCTTTTTCCGCCACCCAGAACTGCGGTGCGGTTCGGGCTAGAAACTCAAACACTGGTTTTCGTGTTTCCCAAAGCGATTTCAGCTTTTCAGGATCATTCCCGCCTGTGATCGCCATGACGTTCATGCGTTTGCCGTAATCCATAATGGATTTGAGAAATACTTTGAACACTAAAAAAGAGTCCTCAATTGTACCCTTGCGATAGTGGATGGTCATTTTCAAAATCCTTTCCGGGTAATGGATAAGGCATTATAGCACTTGGTGTTTTCAGGAAAATAAAAGCCTTCCGGATCAATTGGTGATAACTCGACTCAGAAGGCTTGTTTTGCAACTATGGGCTGTGACTTCTACTGCCCGCGCACGGATTTGGCGAAGGCGCGCAGTTAAACGTCCCTGCAAGCGAATTAAGCGCCAGCTTGAGTATGGCTGCCGGCAGAATCCGCGTAGTGATCGAAGGCACACGTAAAAATCATACCCCTGAAAAGATCGAGGTCAGCCCGGCATTTGGGAAATGCGCATACCACACATGGATGCTGCTGATGCTGGCGCATGAGGTCAATCACCTGCGTCAAATTGCAGCGATGCGGGGTTTGGCACGCACAAGTGAATAAATAAAAAAGGCTTATTCCGGTTTGTCTGCCCACAGGAACGCAAATAAAAAGACCTCAGCGCCTTTGGCATAGTATCCAATGGCGCTGGTTGTACCAGCCACAAACTGCTTGTCGCCCATGATTGCCCATAAAACAATGGTAAGCAATGTATAACCTGCCAGCCCCCACCAGACCATTTTATGCCGCTGTTGAAAAAAAGCGATCGGCAAAAAATACGCGCCCAGCAGGCCGATGTAGCCGAGTCCATTCAAGGTAAAACCCGGATCTGGAAAAAGAGTAAAATGGAAATAGGCAGTTAACAGACCGCCTAGTAGGATGCCATAATGTTTAACATTAAGTTTCATTTTTTCTCCTTTGGTAAGTGGGGCCAATACTGGTTAAGCCGTCACTGAAAATGACAACATAAGGAATGATCTTTCTTACTCACAGGAACACATAACCCGCCTTTGGGTTTCACTCGTTAACAAATACAGGAAGTGCGAGTAAAATACACATTGTCTTATTTTCCCCGTCGTAATTCGACGGGTACCTCAACTCTAAAGGAGAAAATCCCAATGTATCACACCCTCATAATCGTCGGCAATGTAGGAAAAGACCCCGAAATGCGATACACGCCATCAGGACAGGCTGTAACATCCTTTTCTGTAGCTACCAATCGTCAGTATACTGCCGGAAATGGTGAGCAGGTAAAAGAAACCATCTGGTTCCGTGTTTCCACATGGGGCAAGACCGCAGAGGTATGCAATCAATATGTCAAGAAAGGCTCCAAGGTACTCGTTGAAGGACGCCTCACACCGGATAAAAATACTGGCGGTCCTCGCGTTTGGACAAAACAAGACGGTACCACAGGCGCTTCGTATGATGTAACAGCTTCCACTGTCCGTTTCCTCTCCTCACGCGGTGAAAGCGGTGAAAGCGGACCCATGGCAGGCAGCAGTGGCATGGAAATGGCTGAGCTTCCTCCCGAGGATGACATTCCATTCTAGCCACATAATGATATTCCCAGGCTTCGGAAGTCTATTCGCAAGTGAATCGCATCCCGGCAGACTTCCGAAATCTTTGGATTTACCTTTTCGTAAAATATGGATAATCCCATGACCACACCCCAAACACCTCCCAAACTCACAGGCCCCATTCTTGAGCTTCCCGAGGAACTGGAAATTGTATACGCAAACCTCGCGCGTATTGCTCACTCCCCTGCTGATATTGTGATTGATTTTGCCCACCTGCTGCCCGGCGAGCCAAGAGCAAAGATCCGTTCGCGTGTGGTGATGACTCCACTGAGTGCAAAGTTATTGGTGAGAGCCCTCACCGAAAACATTGCACGCTATGAAACAGCATTTGGAGAGATCATCCTGCCCACCAACACCACCCTCGCAGATAATCTCTTTCGACCCTTTCAACAGCCGCCCGACCCGCCCAAAGAACCGTAGAATCAACGTGCACAAACTCGAACAGATCACGGACGGAATACGAAAGATCTTTGACGCACGCACCTCTGCGCGCGATCATGCCCTTGCGCAGGCTCGTCAACTCACACGCGCCTGTTCGCTTGCCATCCGCGCCGTGCATCGTGATGAAGTAGATGTAATGAACGCGCACTTACAGGAGGCGCGTCAACTGGCGGATACGCTGCGTGCCTCCCTGGCATCTCACCCCGATCTTTTTTATGCGGGATATACCCAGGACGCGCTCAAGGAATTTGTGGAAGCGAATGTCACCTGCGCCTTGATACGGAACGAACCGCTTCAGACTCCCGAAGAACTGGTCGTTGAACCCTCAACATTTCTCAACGGGCTGGCTGAAGTCGTCGGTGAATTGCGCCGCCGCAGTTTGGATATTCTCCGTCATGGGTATTCCCCGGAAGTGGAGCGCCTGCTTGGTATTATGGATGAGATCTACTCCGTCATGGTCACCATGGATTATCCCGATGCGATCACCAACGGCTTGCGCCGCCAGACAGACCTGGCACGCAGCATCATCGAAAAAACTCGCGGAGATATTACCTTTAGTCTGCGCGGCGAACACCTCGAACAAGCCATCAGCCAGTTAAGCGCCCAATTAAACAGCGACCCGCAAAACGGCGGCGTCCTGAGCGCGTCGAAGGATCAGAAAAATAGCGGGTAATTCAACATGGCAAAAGGTGGGCGTCGTGGTTGAATTGAATACTTTTCCCATGTCGCAATCAATGAACATCTACTTTGCTTGCTCCATTACAGGTGGCCGTGAACTTGAGACGACCTATCAGCAAATCATCGGCGCACTTTTAGCAGACAACCATGAGATTCCGACTTCGCACCTGGCACAGTCCGACGCTCTGGAGAATGAGAGCAAGCTCACACCGCAGAATGTTTATCAGCGCGATGTGAACTGGATAAAAAAATGTGATGTGCTGATCGCAGAGGTTAGTGTGCCTTCTCATGGCGTGGGCTATGAGATTGGCTTGGCCTTGCAACTCAGCAAACCCGTCCTATGCCTGCACCAAAAAGAGCTGAAAGTTTCCAAAATGATCACTGGAAATTCCGACCCGGCGCTCACTATAAGAGACTACTCAATTGTGGAAGAGGCAATTTCGCAGGTGCAAACTTTCCTGCGTAATCTATAAATGTTTGTGAATATTATCACACTCAATTTATGACATTTGACGATGGTTGAAAAAAGGTTTATCGATTAGTATCAATGCGGAGACGGAACACTGACACCTCTAACGCCCTCCTCCCTGTCTCCTCCTTTGGCGAAAGTTGCCGCCGAGTAAAACTCGGCGGCAACATTTTTAAGCAGGAATATTATTGTTTTTTATCCCTGTGTCGGCAGAAGAACGGTGAACGTAGAGCCCACACCCATAGTCGATTCCACCCAGATACGCCCCTGATGCCTATCCACAATGGACTTGACAATTGCCAATCCCAAACCAGAGCCTTCCACATTATCCGGGACATTTGAAGCGCGGTAAAACTTTTCGAATACATGGTTTTGATCTTCGGGCAATATACCCGGACCTGTATCTGCCACTTTGAGGATCGTCTGCTTATCCTGCATGGACATGCTCACTTGAATACTGCCGCCTTCCGGTGTGTATTTGATCGCATTGCCAACCAAATTATCGATCATCTGCCGGATACGAATGGGATTGACGCGTACCGCTTCTAAATTCCCTGCCAGTTCTGTCGTAAGGTTCAGCTTCTTTTTCTTTATTTGGGCATCAAACATATCTAGCGTGTATTTGAGCACCCCTTCAAGATGTACGAACTCACGACGTGTATCAAAGCCCGCTTCGAGGCGGCCAAGATCAAGCAAGTCATTAACCAGAGAAGTAATGTGCTGAACGCTCCCCTGCAAGAGTTGCAAGAATTCCAACTGGTTCTGGTTGAGTGCACCCGTTCGTTCCACCAATTCAGCGTAACCGAGAATTGCAGTTAAGGGAGAACGCAGGTCATGTGAGATGGTATGGATAAAATCACTCTTTAGAATGTCAAGTTCCTTTAGGTATGAAATATCCTGCATGGTCACGGCCGCGCCTATCCCCGGGATGTCCGTATATTGAGCATTGAAGATCCGGCCATCATCAAAATTGATCTCATGATATTTAAAAGATCCCTCTCTAGAGCGGGATAGCAGGGCGTGTAAGTCACCATTTGTAATGGCATCCTTAAGTGGTTTGCCAACAACAGCCGTTTTACCCAAATTGAAATTATCGCGTATGGTGCGATTCACAAACAAGATGACTTGATTCTCATCCATGACGATCACACCATCCTGGATATTTGCAATGATCGCTTCCAATCGGGCGCGCTCGGCTTCTGAGATCTTGGCTTTTTCTGCCAGAGATGAAGTTGTACGCTTCACCTCGCTACGCAGCCAATCCCCCAGGTTTCTCGCACGCTTGAGGCTATTTTGAACTTCATCCACAATTTCAGCTTCGTTAAGCGGGGAATAAAGGTACCCGCTCAAACCAGCCTTCAGCACAAATTTGGCAAGCCCGGCTGTATCCTGATCAGCATAAAAAATGATCGGCAAAGTAGGGAAGCTTTCAAGCATATCGGTGGAAACAGACAAGCCGTCCTGGTCAGCAAACTTCTCACCAATAATCATTAATGCGGGGATGGACTCATGCACAAACTTTTCCAAGTCTGCACGATCATGGGCAGTTGCCACTTTAAAATCCGCCGCATGTAAAGTCCGTTCCATTAGAGTCAGGAGGGGGGAGGGATTCAGCGCGAGTAGAATGAGAGACTGTTTTGCCATATGATCAATCACATACTTTATTATTCATAACAAACGCTGGTTCGTGATTGACACCAACGCTTTTACCGTGGAAAGCACGGTGGTCAAATCCTGAGTATCAGGATCGCTTTCCACAATTAGAATTTGTTCCCCGGAGGCCATGCTTATTAATTTTCCACAACAAGATTTTATCATCTTTTCGAGTACAATTTTGGTGATGAATTTTGAAAAATTTAAGATTGACACAGTGATTCAAGCAGTTGCCTGAAAAAGTGTATCTTTTATCTATGTTACTATGATCCGGTTGATGGTTCGTAGGTTAGCAAAAAACATAACTTTTCAGGCACTTTCTTAGGATAAAGATGCAGCACCTGCCCTATATTCCAGGATTGAAACCCGCTGACCCAGGACCGCTCTCGCGATTTCTGCCTGTGCTCGAAGATGGCGTGATCTCCGCCTGGCTCTCGCATCTGGACCGTCCATCAGCCTGGTTGCTCGACCCATTCGGATTCTCCCCGCGACTCGTCCTCGAAGGCGCGCGCAGCGGATACCGTGTGCTGGTGACCGTCAACAATCCGGTCACGCGTTTCCTGCTGGAGACTTTCGCCAACCCTCCGCCCGAGTCGGAATTTATCGCTGCCCTGGCTGACCTTGGCGCACTCAAAAAAGGGGACGAACGACTCGAATATCATCTTCAATCCCTGTATTTCACAACATGCGAAAATTGCCAGCAACAAATCCAGGCGCATACCTTTTTATGGCGCAAAGGAGAGGAGGCACCCTATGCGCGTATCTACGACTGTAAACATTGCGACGACTCTGGGGAACGTATTGTGACTGAGGAAGATATCGAACGCACGAAGAAGATCGCGGAAACAGATGTGTTGCACCGTTCACGCGCTTTCGAACGCGTCGTGTCGCTCAAGGATGAAGATCGCATTTTTGTCGAAGAGGCGGTTATACATTATCTGCCGCGTCCGCTTTATGTGCTGACCACGATCATCAACCGCCTTAATGGCATGAATATATCCGCAGAACGAAAACGCGCGTTGACTGCTCTGATCCTGGTGGCATGTGACGCAGGCAATACGCTTTGGGCGCACCCGGCTGAAAGGCCGAGGCCGAAACAATTTAGCACACCGAATCAATTCCGCGAGCATAATGTGTGGAGGATGCTCGAGCGTGGATTAAGTCTATGGACGGGAACAGGTTCAACTGTCCCGTATGAGGCGTGGCCGAAAAAGATTCCTGAAAGTGGCGGTATCTGCATTTATGAAGGTCGTCTCAAAGACCTTGCAGATGAAGTCAAGAGGGAGATTCCAATTGCGGCGGTAATCGGATCAGTGCCCCGTCCAAACCAGGCGTTTTGGACCCTCTCCGCTTTGTGGGCCGGCTGGTTGTGGGGCCAGGAAGCTGTCGAGCCATATAAAAACGCACTGCGCCGCAGACGTTACGATTGGGGCTGGAATGCAACCGCCCTGCATGGGACCTTCAATCACTTAAATAAGTTACTGGCGGATGGGGTGCCGATGTTCGGTTTGATCGCCGAGCCTGAGCCTGCCTTCATGAGCTCGGTTCTGACTGCCGCGCAAACTGCGGGATTCAAATTGGAAAGCGTGGCGTTACAAACGGAAGACGACCCCGCGCAAGTGACCTGGAAGAGCACGCAAAAAACAAAAGCGGGAAATGTGGATGTTGAAACTGTGCGAAAAGCCATGCGCGAGCATTTATCTGCGCGCGGCGAGCCGGCTGAATATTTGCATATCCACTGCGTGGGGTTGATCGCCTGTGAGACGGCCAATGCGCTCAAACAGCCAGAGCATGAATTTGATGAGGCCTTGCGAAAAACACAGAGCTTGTTTGAATCTGCACTGAAGGCTGGCAGGGAGTTTGTGCATTATTCGACAGGCGAAAATGTGGATACGGGGATGTGGGGTCTCGATACGGGCGCCGATAAGGGCGGAAAAAGCGTTCGCTCTACTCGACCGCCAACTCAGAGCGAATCACTTTCTGACCGCGTGGAAGCTGCCATCGTCACATTTTTGCAAGAGCAAAACGAGGCTGTTTATCTTGAAATCGAAACGGATTTGTATCCACGCTTCCCGGGTTTACTGACGCCCTCCAAAGGGTTGATCTACGCAGTGCTGAATTCATACGCCAATAAAGATGGCGCGCGCTGGAAACTGCGTGAGGAAGATCACGCCCTGATTCGGCGCGCAGACATGAAAAATATTTTTGAAAGCCTCGAAACAATGGGAAAGAGATTAAACTATAAAACGCAAAAAAATGACGTGGAATTGATATGGAAGGAAAATAACAAAACCGTTAAGAAATTTCATGTGACGGCTTCAGCTTTGGTCAACCGCGCATTGGAAAATGCAGATGAACAAACTGTGATCATCATCCCAGGCGGACGCGCCGCCCTAGTTGCCTATAAACAGGAACACGATCCATCACTCAATGAACGTTTAAAAAAGCATCCGCTGGTGAAATATCGCGTACTCCGCAGCCTGCTCGAGGTCCAGATGTTGTCGCGTGAAATCTTTGAGAAGCAGATCGCCAGCGACCCTGTGGAAGCGTCCACGCGACAAATGATGATGTTTTGAATCAGTAGGGACACAGCGTTGCTGTGTCCCTACTGATTCAAATTCCCGTTCGAAGCGCAATCGGCTCCAAATAAGAGTCCAGCAACGTATCCATCTGCTCAACTGACTCACAGACAAAGAACATTGGATTAAAAGCATAGACTGTTTTCGGGATTTGAGCAATCGTTTCAATATCAAACGGAGCCAATATCACCTCGCCGCCAAAGTATCCACTGCGATCAATTCCCAGCTTGTCGTACAGCGCCCGAATCACATTCCAGCCCTGATCTTCAGATGACATCTGCCCCTTTTCGTGCAGTTCATTGATGCCAGCGGTGATGCGATTGATATCCTTTTTATGGGAGAGGTAATTGTCCTGAAGCTGCGCAAATACATCCCCGCTGTAATCCAGCACATTGTCCCGGCCAAGGCGGTAGAATTCCATGATCGTATTCGTAAGTTCACTCCGCCCCGAAATGATCCCGGCTCCGAATACTTTTATACGGTTGTCTTCCATGACCAATCCGAATTCAGTGCTGTACCACGCCAGGCGTTTAATGACCTCCCGCTCTGCCTGAGTCGCATTCACGTAGGCTGGGGCAAATTTATCCTCGATGCGCGCATAAAAACCCTGGGTCAAAAAAGGCAGATGACCGAAAATATCGTGGAACATATCCGGTTCCGGCGTAAACAGCATTTGCTCGCGGGAACGCAGATAATCGGTGATCAGGAAAATACGCTGGGCAAACTTCTTATACCAGTCATCGGCAAGGGTATAACGGACAGCCGTTCGCTCGATGCGCCATCCAGTCTGAGGGGTAATGTGTTCGTTGAGATGCACCACCGTAGGGATGCGACGCGGGTCAAGCTTTAAAAAACCCAATCCTTTTTTAAATTCCTTGCAGATGTGCTCCAGCAAATAGGATTGATGAATACCTGCGAACAAGTCAGCCCAAATTGCATGTTGTTCATCGGAGAAGATGATTTCCTGGTTTCCAACAGTATATTCTTGAGCCGCATCAATATGCTGCTCGGCGATATCACCGGTGTAAACTGGCGGGTTTTGATTTTTTGTCATGATTTTCACCTTTCAAATAAAGTAACAGGCCTTGAGCCATAGGATATTATCACCTCCAAAATCGGACGTCAAGAATAGGACAAATTTGGTCTAATAAACTGCGCATTGCTTTGACCGATGACAGCATGATAAAATCTTAACCGTATGAACGAGAAATCCCTGAACGGGAAGACCATTTTGATCACGGGCGCCGCCAAACGAGTGGGTCGTATCTTTGCGTTGGCATGTGCCAGCGCAGGTGCGGATATCGTCATCCATCACGGACATTCGGAAAAAGACGCCTTGAAAGTGAAAGATGAGATTGATGCACTCGGACGAAAGGCTCACATCCTCGCCTCTGACCTCGGGAGGCCTGCTGAGGCTGCGAGACTCATTTCCCTGGCAAATGAATTTTCCCCGCTATTCGCGCTGGTGAACAGCGCCGCCATTTTTGAGCCGCTCTCCTTTAATGACACGACCCGCGCAGATTGGGAGCGTCACATGGCGATCAACTTGACCGCGCCATTTTTATTGAGCCAGGAATTTGCGAGACGGACCAAAGAAGGCCGCATCGTCAACATCGTAGATTGGCGCGCTTTACGCCCCGGTGCAGACCACTTTCCCTACACCATCAGCAAAGCCGCCCTCGCCGCGTTGACGCAATCTCTTGCAGTTGCATTAGCGCCGCGTATTACAGTCAACGGGTTGGCATTGGGAGCCATTCTCCCACCGTCCGATGGAGCCGTGAATGACAACATCATTAAAAATGTCCCAGCCAGACGATGGAGTGAACCGCAGGAAGTCGAAGAGGCACTGATCTTTTTACTGACAGGGCCTGCATATATCACCGGCGAAATCATTCATGTGGATGGCGGAAGACATTTAGTGTAGGCTCTATGTCATCCTGAGTATATCCATAGCGGGCGAGCATCGCTATTCTATGCGAATTAACACTCTGTGTCATTAGCAGCGTAGCGAAGGATCTCTTTTCATGTAAACGAGACTCTTCGCTACGCTCAGAGTGACACCACAGGAGAACCCATGGATAAAACCTTCATCAAAGATCTGCTTGTGCGCGGCATTATAGGGATTCGGGATTGGGAGCGTGAAAAACCGCAAGATATTCTGATCAACGTGACGGCCTTCAGTGATACCTCTCGCGCGGCAGAAACTGATGACATTGCATATTGTGTGGACTATAGCGTTTTGGCAAAGAAAATCCAAACCCATGCAGAGACATCGGCGCGTTTGACCGTGGAAGCCCTCGCAAATGATCTTGCAAAAATATGTCTTGAGCAAAAAGGTGTGAAGAAGGCGATTGTCCGCGTGGAAAAACCCGGGGCAGTGCGATTCGCAAAATCGGTGGGCGTGGAGGTGGAGCGCAGTTGTGATGAATGAGCTGCACCATGTTTATCTCAGTCTCGGCTCGAATATAGAACCCGAAACCTATTTACCAAAAGCGATTCAAAACTTAAGGGATTATGGTGAAGTTAAAGCCATATCCACTGTATGGGAGTCGAATGCTGTTGGTTCTGATGGACCGAATTTTTTAAACGCGTGTGTTTTATTCCTGTCGCACCTGCAGCCCGTTGAACTAAAGGAAAAAATCATCAGACCCATAGAGGCCGGGCTTGGACGGATCCGCTATGCAGATAAGAATGCTCCGCGCACAATTGATATTGACATTGTACTCTTCGATGAAACGCCGCTCAACATGGAATTTTGGGGCTACGCTTTTGTAGCAGTACCGCTGGCCGAATTGATACCCGGTTTTGAACATCCCATTCGCCACGAAAAACTAATTCGAGTCGCTGAACAGTTACAAAGTCAGGTGTGGATCGTGAAGCGTGAAGATGTAGTTATATCTTGAGCGGACCCGCTCCGCGAGAGATATTATCCAAAAATTCCTCTCGCGTGGCTATCTTGCTTCGGAAAGTTCCCAACATCGTGGACGTGGTCATACGCGCATCATGTTTCTTAACACCGCGCATCATCGAGCACATATGCAGGGCTTCGACAACCACCGCCACACCCTGCGGCAAAAGCAGGTTATTGATGAAATCTGCAACCTGGCGGGTCATGCGTTCCTGCACCTGTAAACGGCGGGCATACATATCGACAATACGGGGGATCTTTGAAAGGCCAATGACGTGTCCGCGGGGGATATAAGCGACATGGGCGCGGCCAATGAATGGAAGCATGTGATGCTCGCACAAACTATAAAATTCAATATCGCGCACAATCACCATGTCATCATAATCAACGGTGAAGAGTGCGTCATTGACCAATTTTTCAGGGTCGGTACGATAGCCGCTTAATAATTCAGGATACATGCGGGCAACGCGCTTTGGTGTGTTCAACAAACCTTCACGCTGCGGGTCTTCTCCAAAAGCGAGCAGCAAGGCCTGGATTGCGGTTTCAATCGCGTTCATATCAATATCGCTTTCAAGAAATTCCTGCTCGTTCGCATCATCATCAAGATCATGTTTTTGCATTTTATCTCCAAGCAACGGGAATGAATTCCCTGATTTTATCTGATTTGTGGAATTATAAGGACTCTGAAAGTTCGATTTTCAGAAGTTTCTTCAATTGTCCTCGCTTTATATTATGAACAAAGTTTCGAAAAAGCCCTTTCAGATCTCACAACCCTCAAGGATATCCGCTAATCAGACAGTGGGACTCTGAGATAAACGTTTCCATCCATTCCAACAAGCATCTCGTGAATCATGTTTTCAAGGGCCCGTTTGACTCGTATTCGTTCTATGATGTGCGGAGCATAGGGATTGTATGTCACAGGCCTGCCAACTTGCACAGTACGGCGTACAGCGTGAACCGCCAGCGGATAAAATCGGAGTAAGCGGCCCGTTTGCTGAAAATAGAACTCACCTAATCGCACGAAACCTTTTTTAAAAGGAGACATCTCATATTGAGGGTCAAGCGGTTGTGTTGGGTCTTCAGGGAATACCAGCACAAAGCGGCCCTGAACCAGCAGGTTAATGCTTTGATCGAAGGTGACGGATAAGTCATTAGGATTTGAATGGACGGGGATGCATCCCATCGTGTTTAACAACGGGACGGAAATTTTTGAGATGAATTTTGCCATCCATAAACTGAACGGCATGGGCAGATGTAATTGCCTTTCGACAAAATCCCAACGAAGATATTCCGGGGCAAGATTTTTATCCATCATCTCGGAGACCACCCAGGGGTAGAGTCTGAACGGCACAGACGAAACCACGGCAATCGGCCCTAATGTTCTGAGGTGATTTGCAACAAGGATCGCAGGCCCCTGCTCAGGCAAATTTTCTTCTCCCGTTACTTCTCCTCCCCAAATGAAGGCCTGAAATCCTGCGGCAAGGGTACGGTACAACAGGTCTGCTTCCATGTCTGCCTCCATGAATAATATACAGCATTTGAAGTATGGTTACAACATGGCCATGTTAATGATGACCTGTAAGTTTTCAAATCCTGGCGAGAATATGGAACCCGCCCTTGTTTTTATCTTCCCCAGCGAGGCTGCCACTCTGAAATGGGATTATTTGTTAAACGGGTCAAACCTGTGCCGTCCGGGTGGATGATATATATTTCGTTGTTCCCATCTCGAAATGAGGCGAAGGCGATCCAGTTGCCATCCGGAGACCAGCTTGGGCCGAGATTATCTCCGCCATTCGTGAGCTGAACCAAGCCCGTCCCATCCACATTGATAATGTAAATATCGTGATCCCCGAATGGACCCGCGTAAAAGGCCAGTCTCGTCCCATCCGGGGACCAGGAACTGCGCCCTCCCATCTCCTGTACCTTCGTCACCTGGCGAACATTCGAACCATCCGCGCTCATCACAAACAACTGCCGCTCCCCTGTGCGCGAGGAGGCAAAGGCGATCATCGCACCATCCGGTGACCAGGTTGGATCAATATCGTCAAAGGTAGTGATGGCATGAGGATTCGAACCGTCAGGCTTCATCACCCAAAGTCCATTCCCATCATTCGTAAAGATGATCCATTTACCGTTTGGAGAGAGTTCCGGCGCATACAAACTGCCGATATTCCTCGTCAGGCGCTTCAACTCATGTCCGTTGATGTTGATGGAAAAGATCTCAAATCCGGCCTTGAGGCGCGAGGAGAGATAAATCGTTTGCCCGTCAGGCGAAATGGAGGCATAAAATGCTGTCGCCTCAAATTCCGTCAGTTGTTTGCGGTTTGTTCCATCGGCATTTATCAAACAGATCTGGTCAATCTGCTTGATAAAACAGGTGAAGACGATTCTGCCGATAGGCGCAGGACTTCCGACAAAACTTGGAATGGGGGAAGGAATCACTGCCGACGGGAAAACTCCCGGCTCAATCGTTGATGGTAAAACGGGTGTGGAGAAATCCAATGACAAAGCAGTGGGTGTTTCCGAGGGCAGGCTCACAATTGGCGTCGCTTGGGGGCTTTGATTGGGAGGGTTTATCCAGATGTAGGAAAACACACCGGCCAAGACACAAATTCCCAGCACACCACAGCCGATTCCGCCGAGCAGGATTTTGTCAAACGAGGAGAGAAGTTTAGGAGGTGCAGACATGTTCAAAAAGAGATTGTATTCGATTATTGGATAAAACAAATACAATATCCAACCAGGCCCTCCGTCATCGCGGATACCCCCCCCAATTGCGACAAGGTTCAACCGCCACTTTTGATGATTGTATTTCAACTTTTTTTGTCATATCATAATGATAGAGAATTTTTTCTGCTTTAAGGAGGCCAACAATGTCATGTAAAGTTTTTACTCAAGTTTCGGTTTTCGTCTTGCTCCTGCTGGCGTTCTTTGGAACCCCGGTCGGCGCCCTGGCTGGAGGTGTCTGCGGTGGTACATATGTCGTCGAACAAGGAGAAACGCTCGTCACGATTGCCGCGATGTGCGGCACCACCGTTTCTGCCATTTACGCCGCCAACCCCGGCATCAGTGGATCTCTGTATACAGGTCAGGTCTTGACGGTTCCCGGCAGTAACTACATCATTCCCAGCGCCCCTATTCCAATTACCCCTACTCCAAACACCACGACCTACAATACCTACAACTACTACAATTATTCCCCAACCAGTTACAACGGCGTATACATTGTCCGGGTTGGGGATACATTCTCCGGCATCGCCAGCCGTTACGGGGTCAGCATAAACGATCTGTGGGACGCCAATCCAAATATTGGGAATATAAATCTTTTGTATGTCGGTCAGGTAATCTATGTGCCCACCTCTGCTGGGCAGGCAGTTTATGTATTAACCTACCCAATCTGGGTGGCAATTGTGCCGACTCCCACAGAGGCACCGCTTCCACTCTCGCATGGCACAGTCCCCTCAGGTACTCCATATGGGAAAATCAAATTATCCAATCAGGCCAACGGCGATGTTTATGTGTCATTACAGGGCACAACAAGAGATGGCATCCATGTGATTAACGAATATCCGGTAAGCGGGACAATGAATGTCAAAGTGCCGGCCGGCTGGTATGTCTACGTTGCCTGGGTTGGCGGCCAGAAATTCGAGGGACAATTCCATCTGGGTGGGGATTCAGACCACTCCATTACATTTTACAGCAATAGAGTTATCGTTGAATAGTAAAGCTGGGGTAGCGCTCAGGTTTTTTTAGAAAGCCATCCCTAATATTTTTCCTATTACTCCAACGACTCTCGCCCCCGAGCGGACTTCATCCCTCAGGGGCGAGTTTTGTGTCGGTGAATGCCAGCCTCCCGCGCATGGACATTCATCGGTGTTTTCATTACAACATAAAAAAAGCGATGGACTCTCCTCTCAGAAAGCCCACCGCCTTTTCCTAATCCCTTTTTTTCTATACAACTATACTTACTAATCTACCCTTCGCCACGATCACCTTCTTTGGCTCTTTGCCTTCCAAATACTTCTGGACAGTCTCACTCGCCAACGCCGCGGACTTGATCTTGTCCTCTGTCGCTTCGGCTGGGACAGTGATTCGGTCGCGCACCTTACCATTGATCTGGACGGGCAGTTCGATGGAATCTTCCTTTGTGGCAGCTTCGTCCACAGTGGGCCAGGGTTGTGTGTGGATTGAATACGGCTTGCCCAACTGTGACCACAGTTCTTCGGCGATGTGCGGCGTGATGGGAGCCATCATCTTCAAATAGATTTCGACTGCTTCGTTCCAGTCCAGTGTGCCCACCGCGCCCGCTTCACGGGCTTTATACATTTCATTCATCAACTCCATTAGGGAGGAAATGATCGTGTTGAAATCAAAGTTGTCGAAGTCATGAGTCACCTTGCGCAGGGTCTGGTGAACCTTTCGGCGCAGATTCTTCGTCACTTCATCGGAAGCAGGCTTGCCCTGAACTTGATCGAAGGGTATCGGCGGAGTCGGATCCGTTAACAACGTCCACACACGCCTCACCCAACGCACAGTTCCCTCGATGCCTTGAGGGTCCCACGGCGCGCCCATTTCCCAACGCGCGAAGAACATGATGTATGCGCGCACACTGTCTGCGCCGTATTTATCCACCAACACATCGGGAGCCACCACATTGCCCTTGCTCTTCGACATCTTGTCGTTATCTTCGCCCAGCACCATGCCTTGATTGCGTAACTGCATCATCGGCTCATCGCCTTTGACAATGCCCGCGTCGCGCATCGCCTTGTGGAAAAAGCGCGTGTACAGCAGGTGCATGGTGGCGTGCTCGATGCCGCCCGTGTACGTGTCAACGGGCATCCAGTAATCGTACTCGGCGGGGTCGAACGGACCCTGATCATATTTCGGCGACAGATAACGCAGGTGATACCACGACGAACACATGAACGTGTCCATCGTATCGGTTTCGCGCGTGGCGGGTCCGCTGCAAATGGGGCAGGTTGTATTCTTCCACGTTGGATGCAGCTTCAACGGGCTTTCACCAGTCGGCTTCCATTCAACATCTTCGGGCAACAGCACAGGCAGTTGGTCTTCGGGCACAGGGTTCCAGCCATGTACATCGCAATGGATCATCGGGATCGGCGCGCCCCAATAACGCTGGCGGCTGATCAACCAATCGCGATAGCGATAGTTGACCGACTCTTTGCCAATACCTTGCGGTTCCAACCAATCAATGACCGCGCTAATGGATGGGTTCTTGCGTCCCTTTTCCGTATTGACGATTGTCCCGTTGAAAAAATCACCTGAGTTGACCATGACGCCCGGTCCTATATAAGCGGCTTCCATAGCCTGCCCTGAGCCTGTCGAAGGGTCGACTCCATCCGCTGCGGGACTCCGCTCGGGCTGAATCACCGGAATAATAGGCAGGTTATATTTTTTTGCAAAAGCAAAATCGCGTTCATCGTGCGCAGGCACAGCCATGATCGCGCCCGTGCCGTAAGACATCATCACATAGTCTGCGATCCAAATTGGAATACGCTCCTGATTAACAGGGTTGATGGCGTATGCGCCCGTGAACACGCCTGTCTTTTCTTTATCCGCCGCGCCGCGTTGAATTTCTGTTTGACGCGCGGCTTGTGCCTTGTATTCTTCGACTGCGGCTTTATTTTCTTCCGTTGTTATTTCATTCACCAACGCATGCTCAGGCGAGAACACCATAAACGTCGCACCCCACAACGTATCGGGGCGGGTTGTGAATATCTCGACCTCATGGTTACCAGTCTCCGTGTGGAAGATAACTGATGCGCCTTCGCTTCGATCGATCCAATTCGTCTGCAAAGTCTTCACCGTTTGCGGCCAGTCAATGCCATCGAAGTTCAACAGTTCATCGGCGTACTTGGTCGCTTTAAAGAACCACTGCTCCAAATCCTTTTTGATCACGGGCGTGCCGCAGCGATCGCAGACGCGATCATCCCCTTTAACTTGTTCCCGCGCCAAAGTGGTGTTGTCCTTTGGGCACCAGTCCACGGCGGACATCTTGCGATACGCCAGTCCAGCCTTATACAATTGGATGAAGAACCATTCCGTCCACTTGTAGTATTCGGGCGATGCAGATACAGTCTCACGTTCCCAATCGAACATCGCGCCCATGGACTTCATCTGCTCACGCATGTGCTCGATGTTTTGGAATGTCCGCTTCATTGGGTGCACGCCGTCCCTGATCGCGGCATTCTCCGCGGGCAGGCCAAACGCATCAAAGCCCATTGGGAATAATACGTTGTAGCCCCTCATGCGCATGTATCGCGCGCGCGCGTCTGCAGGCGTCATTGCATACCAGTGACCGATATGCAAGTCACCGCTGGGATAGGGCAGCATGGTCAACGCGTAATGCTTCGGCTTGCCCTTGTCGATCACCGAGCGATACAACTGGTCCGCTTCCCATTTGGCTTGCCATTTCTTTTCAATACTCTGCGGATTATAGGATTTATCCTGGCGCGGCTTCTCTTCCACAGTTTCTCTTGCAGGCATGATCGCCTTTGGCTTTTCCTTCACAGGCACAACCGCTTTGACCGGCTCGGTCTTGGGCATAATTTCCCTGCGCGGAGAAGGCGGAACCATCACAGCCATTCTCTTCACAGGCTCAATCGCCTTCGAAGATTTTGTCGCAGCGGGTTTCCTGACCGCTGTTTTTTGAGGGGCGTTTTTCGCAATAGTCTTTTTCGCAGGCTTCTTTGCAGCGACTTTTTTAACCGCGGGCTTGGTTGCCGTTGTGGTTGATTTCTTCCTGACTTCTTTCTTCTTTATTTCTTTCTTTTTCGTAGCAGCCATTCTTACCTCATCATAATTTATGTCATCGAGAGTCTTCGTCCTGAGCGGAGGGCTGAGCGGAGGGCTGAGCGTTCTTGTTCGTTGCGAAGCCCGTAGTCGAAGGACAGTTTCCCAGGAGATTCTATTCGCAGGAAAGGAAGCGCGGAAGCATGCTCTGAGCAAGGTCGAAGAGAAGGGGTCCCTGTTTCCAGAAAATGGTTTTGATCCAATTGTTCATACGAGCCTCCTATTTTTAACGATTAACCATGGACAATTGACCATAAGAGACTGTCCATGGTCTATCGTCCATTGTCCGACTTAAACAAAAAACCCTTCATCCACACCAGGGACGAAGAGTTCTCCTTCGACAAGCTTAGGACAGGTCTCCGCGGTACCACCCGAATTACGTTTTCAAGTTGGAACGTTCTAACGTTTCAACGTTCAAACTTGCTAACGTCACTTTGGTTGCTGTAACGGGCTTTCCCGTCATCGGCTACTACACAATTCACCGATGAAGTCCCCCTTCGACGATGCTCAGGGGAAACAGGCGAGTTCGGTCTTTGTGCTCCCGATCGGCACTGGTGCTGGGCTTCCACCTCACTTTCCCAACTCGCTGACGGGATGACCTACTACTCCTGCCATAACTTTTGTTGTATGTCGGAATGCCATCACCGCACTGGCGTACGGCGCAAGTGTCCGATTTACTTTATTTAGTGGACCCAGAGGGATTCGAACCCTCGACCTTCTCAATGCCATTGAGACGCGCTCCCAACTGCGCTATGGGCCCTCGTTTCAGTAATCAGTTTTTAAAGTAATCCCCAAAGGGGACGCTGTCAGTGATCAGTCTTGTACAGTGGTTCAGACTGATCACTGATTACTGTTCACTACCCAGTGGACCTGAGGGGATTCGAACCCCTGACCTCCTCAGTGCGATTGAGGCGCGCTCCCAACTGCGCTACAGGCCCAATTATTTTATCCCGTGTATCCGCGGGGCAAGGCGAAGGACATTCTACCTGAGGCATTTGGGAATGTCAATGAAAACCGTAATTTAGGTCGTTGGGAGGAGGCACATGCTCTACCTGGCACCGCCTGCCAGCACCGGTATATCCTATCGAGTGATCGCCCAATGCAAGGCGTAGACTCCTTCGCGGAATGCTCGCAGAGACAGGCCACAATTTTTGCGGTTGCGATGGTTTTTTACTTCACTATTTCTCCAAATACGAGTTCCAGGAAATCCTGGGTCAAGATCAAGGGTTGCGGTTCCAGGTCGGGAGTGATCAGTCTCATCCCATGCAGGTCAATGCCCGGGTAAACCACGGAGCGATATCTCTCTCCGCCAGCGCCGTCACAAACAGGAGCAGATCCGCTATCCAGTTCGCCCGCCAGGCACCAGACCGGAGTCGAGGCGAGGTCTCTTACCACTGCGGCAAAGTCCATTCCTAAATAATTACCCGGTGACAGCGAAAAAGCGCCAACACATCCGCTTCCCGCCTCCTGATTGTATAGCACACAGCCATCCGGCGCACCGTCCGCGCCGATGCTGGCACCCATGGACGCCATGCGGGTTGCGTCCACACCTTCCAATCCTGCCGCTGTGACGAAGGCCGCTTTGGCGTCTTTCGCCCAGTCGGAGGAGCTGCCCAGCCCCTTTTCGCTTTCGCCGTAATCGCGGAAATCAAAAGCGAACACGGCAAACGAAACCTCCGGAGCCATGGATGGGAACCAGGTGGAATCCAACCATGGCGTGGACATGCCTGCCGGCAAACCAGAACCGGCGTTCGCGCAACGCTCGAGCGCGGCGGGATTCTCGTCGCGACGGTTTTGCAGCCAGGGTGCGATCTCGCACCAGTCAGTCAGGTCGCCGCCCGCCCAGTGCATCAGGATCATGATCGGCGCGTCGGCATACTTCGACGGGTAGTAATAGCCCACCAGATTTTTTCCATCGTCGGCTTGGAATTCTTTGCGCTGTGGGTCGGCGCCTAGATTGGAAAGCGGACGCGATGGACTGGCTGCTGTTGCCGTTGAGGGAACTTCCGTTGCCGTGAACGCCTTGGTCGGTGTGGCTGGCTCTGCGGCTGGCTCTGCGGCTGGCTCTGTTGCAGTTTCTGTCGCGGGCGCAGGGACTGCACATGCGGCAAGCAGGAAGATCAGCACGATAAATAGATAAAACGGTATTTTCGCTTTCATGGCAGTATCTCCTTTTAAATATGAAACCGCTGGTTTGAAAATAGTATAGCAAAATTCCAGGTGTAATTCAAATATTAAAATTAACATGCTATTTTTCACTTGACCCTCACCTCATCTAGTCCTACAATTCAATTAGTGTTTATCGGGAATCGTGAATTGTCCATCGTGTATACACTTCCCGAATCCCAATTCCCGAATTACGGAGACCAATAATGTCCGATTTTTTATTTCGCGGCGACCTCGCCAAACTTGATCCTGACGTTTTCGATCTGACTCAACTGGAAGCTGAGAGGCAAGCCAGGAAGTTGATTCTCATCCCCAGCGAATCTACTTCGCCGCTGGCTGTCCGTGAAGCTTTGGCTTCCGCTTTCCAAAATATTTACGCTGAAGGCTACCCCGATGAAGAGTCGCGTTGGATGACCGAGGAAGAAATTCTCGATTACCCAGCGCGGCTTGCTCATTACCGCCGCAACGGTGACCCGCGTTACTACAAGGGCGTGGAATATGCTGATGCCGTCGAAGCGCTCGCCCGCCGCCGCGCGGCAGAGGCATTCGCGGCAAATGGATATTCCGCCAACCAGATCTTTGTCAACGTGCAAGCCTTATCTGGCGCTCCCGCCAACAATGCGGTGTATCAAGCTTTGTTGAATCTCGGCGATACCGTGATGGGACTGAATCTCCTGCACGGTGGACATCTCTCCCATGGCTCGTCTGTCAACCGCTCAGGCAAATGGTTCAAAGCTGTGCATTACACGATTGACCAGAACGAGAAACTTGATTACAAAGCCATCCACGCATTAGCTTTGGAAAACAAACCAAAATTGTTGATCGCAGGCTATTCATCTTATTCGTGGGTTCCCGATTGGAAAAAGTTCCGCGAGATCGCGGACGAGGTCGGCGCGTATTTCCTTGCGGACATTTCCCACATTGGCGGACTTGTGGCAGCGGGTGTTGTGCCTTCGCCTCTTGGTCATGCGCATGTCATCATGTCTACCACGCACAAGAGTCTCGATGGCCCGCGTGGCGCAGTGTTGATGACAACCGATGCCGCGATTGCGAAGAAGATTGATAAAGCTGTCTTCCCAGGTGAACAGGGCGGACCGCATGTCAACGTGTTCGCTGGTTTGGCGTTGACCTTCAAACTGGCGCAGACAAAACAATTCAAGCAATTGCAGGCACAGACGATCAAGAACGCGGTTGCGATGGCTGATCAATTCACCAAACGCGGATTCCGCGTACCCTTTGGCGGCACGAACTCTCACATGCTGAATGTGGATGTGACTTCTGTCAAAGGCGAAGATGGCACGAGACTCAGCGGTGACCAGGCCGCGCGCATTTTGGATATTGTGGGAATTGTCGTCAACCGCAACACCATCCCCGGTGACAAGAACTCGGCTGATCCTTCGGGCATTCGTCTCGGGACGCCGTGGATCACACAGCGCAGTTTCGATGAAAGGAAGACTCGCGAACTCGCAAATATCATGGCAGATGTGTTGATCGCTTGTGCGCCTCATTCTGTGGATACAGTAAAGAAAGGCAAACAGCGCCGCGCCAAACTTGATTTCAATGTGTTGAATGCTGCCAAGTTGAAGGTTCGCAAGTTGGCCGAATCGGCGGGCATTGATTTCAAGTACAAGAAGAGTGGATACCCACACTTTTATTATGTGGATGACAAGACTACATCAGGCGTTTATGAATTAAGTGGACAGCGCGTGCGTCAGGTGTTGGATTTCGCGGTGTCTTCCGATCTCTCTGCTTTGAAGAAGGGCAAGACTCAAGTAACCTCCATTTCAACTCCCAAGGGTGTTGTCAAAGGGATGTTGAAGAACGTGGACAACAACACTTATCAACTGCAAGTGCCCGTCAAGAATGCGTCTGTTGTGGCAACATGGCTGCGTGATCTTTCGGATGGATACACATCCTTTAATCTGGATGGGGCAAAAGATTTCAGCGCGAAGAGAATGCCGGGTGCGTTCGTTGTGAACGAGGTCAAGGCAAAATTATCAGCGACGGTTCCCCCGCTCAAAGGTGGAGTCAAGCCTTGGTTCATCGGAGTCAGCTCCGAGATTAAGAATGAGGCGCTGCCGCCTTTCGTCTGGAATGAAGTCGAAGGCGACCCTTCGACAGGCTCAGGGCAGGGTCTAAAGAAAACAGCGTTGAATCAAGTCCATCGCGATCTGGGCGGCAGAATGGTCCCATTTGCGGGTTGGGAAATGCCTGTGCAGTACACGGGGATTTTCGAGGAGCATCTTGCCACGCGCAATGGGGCGGGGCTGTTCGATGTTTCGCACATGGGCGTATACGATGTGCGCGGTGCGGATGCGGCTTCGTTCCTCGATACAGTCTGCGGCAATGACTGCGGCGGACTGCTGCCGGGCGAGTCTTTGTATTCGCACTTCCTCACGCCCGATGCGGACGTGATAGACGACACGCTCATCTATCGCCGCGGCTGGGATAATTATCTCGTGGTCGTGAACGCGTCGAACGACGACAAGGATCGCACATGGCTCGAAAGTGTGCGCGATGGAAAAGTTAAGATTGACAACAACAGAGCGTGGGCGCGGACATATGGATATAACGCCGAGATCCGCAACTTACGGGACCCGAGGGCGGGTTCGGACATGCGCGTGGATATTGCGTTGCAGGGACCGAAGTCACGTGATGTGTTGCTCGCGATGGGGGTAGACACGGAAACACGTACACAGGTAATGAAGTTGAAGAGGACGGAATTGTGCGACGCGGTGATTGGCGGGTTTGATTTGATTGTCTCGCGCACAGGCTACACAGGCGAGAAGATGGCCTTTGAATTATTCGTCCACCCTGAACGCGCCGTAGATTTTTGGAATGCAGTCATGAAAGCTGGCGATCAATTTGGAGTCAAAGCAATCG
>Ga0082335_1002443_pt1 | contig 34808 bp, 32 predicted proteins | sample Subgrocontami58m_FD_72375 | JGI IMG/M metagenome (GOLD analysis project Ga0082335, IMG submission 72375) | Subsurface groundwater microbial communities from S. Glens Falls, New York, USA - GMW37 contaminated, 5.8 m (SPADES assembly) (version 2) ... | reverse complement strand
TATCTGACTCGGGTACCTGCACCTTAACCTCGTTATTGCCAGCCGCCAGCAGCACGAAGACCGGCACGGCGAGCGATGTGGTCTCACTAACCTGGTTACCAACTTTGGTGATTGTACCTTTGGTTGGCGCCGTAATCGTGCGGTCGGCTAGGTCAACTTCGGCTCGCCACACTGCCGCGCGAGCCGATTCAACTGCGGCCTCGGCCGCTTGAATATCATAACTACGCGGCGGAGCCTGCACTTGGGTAAGCTTGGCTTGCGCATCAGCGAGAGCCCGCTCGGCTGCCTCGACCAGTTGCTTCTCGGTCGTGCGCGCTGCTTGGTAGGCTGCTTCCAAGCCAGCATAGCTCGAGTTTGAGCGGTTCGGAATTTCAATCGTCCAGGCATCGCCTGCTACCACAGTGCCGCTTGAACTCCACTGTACCTTAAGGCCACGGCTACCCAGGGATGTAGGAGTGGTCCGACTGCCTTCGCTAATTCCCACCGCCTCAAGCCCGGCGACAGAATACGACAAAGTAGCGGAACTCTCGGCTCTCAAGGTGTAGGTGCCAGGCAGGGTCCCAACATAAGTACCACTCACGGCCAGAGTGGCTGTCGAAATATTTGAAGTTGCTGGCAAGGCGGTTGGAGCCAAGCCTAACAACTGCGCCAGCGCATTTGCCACGGCCTGCACTTGACTGGCTCGGATATTAACTAGGGCGGTCTCAGCTGTTTTTACCGCCGATTCATAAACCGCAACGTCCTGACTGGCAGCACCGGCCCGTATCTTAGCAAATGACGCCTCGGCGCTCTTGAGATTGGCAGTGGCTGATAGCAAGGCACCTTCGGCCTCACGCGTATCCAGGCTCGCCAAACTCTGACCAGCCACGACTATGTCCCCAACTTTCACGCTTACCTTGGCCAAGCGTCCGATTGTCCTAAAATTAAGCTGTATATCCTCGGCGGCTTCGACCGTGCCTGTCGCCGACACAGTCTGTTGCAAATCATGCTTCCTCACCACCTCGGTTGTATACTTAGTTTTGCCGTTCTGGCTGCTTTGATAACCTAGGCCGCTGCCGATCATCAGCACCAACACCAGTGGTAGCCACACCTTTTTTTGCTTCAGAATTGATAGTACCTTATCCATAGTAAAATTAAATTAACGAAGTCGACCGAGTTGGCGATTCAAATCGCTAACCAGGTGACGAATAGCCTCGGCCCTTACCAACCCGATTGCGCCGTCCTTAACCAGCACTATTAGGCGGTCGCCGGGCTTCAGGCGCAAAGTACGGCGCGCCTCAGCTGGGATAACCACTTGGCCGCGCTCACCGACCGTTGTCGTACCAGCCACTTCCGGCGCGTGATGGCCGACAAATTTAGGGTTAGGCCGTTTCATTTTTCTAGCCATAACTATATGTATGAAAAGTATGAAATATCATTTATAACTTAGCACCAGATGTCTGCGGCCGTCAATAAGCAACACCGCCGGGCCCCAGGGTCCGGCGGTGTTCACTGATTGTTATTAAAACTGCAACTCTTTCACCCGTTCCCAGTCCTGTTCGCTTAAGACCACAATTCTGTCATCGCCTAGCACGTACAGATAATCATTTAGGTATAGCGCCCGCCTGGCTTGCAGGCCGCTAACTGCTTTCACGAGCTTTAGCTCATCGCCTTGATAGGAGAAAATGTAACCACCCTTGCCACCCGGCAGGAAGAATACGCCGTGTTTCGCGTCCTGCAAAAAGGCATGATGGGTCGAACTCACTTCGCTCCAGTAATCATCCAGCAAATACTTGGCAGCTTCGCGCGGGCTAGCTGGATTCGACACGTCAAATATGGACAATTTAACCTGACCGCCCTCTTGCCCCACCCCGAGGATGCGATTTTCAGCCAAGGGATGCAGGTAAGAAGAGAACCCTGGTATTTTTAACTCGCCAGCCAGCGTCGGCGCCGTGGGCTGCGCCAAATTTAGTACATAAAATGGGTCGACTTGCCGGAACGTCACCACGTAACCCTCGTCCCCCATAAAGCGCACGGAATAGATGCGTTCGCCGCGGCCAAGGTCCTTAACCGAGCCTAGCTCGCGCAAGTCACTGCCTAACACATAGACATCACTTACACTCTCGCCGCGGCCGCCCATACCAAAACCCCAAAAGCCGCTTTCCCCAACTGTCGTCGCTACGCGTAAATTAGTTTGGTATTCGTCCAGCGCAAATTGGTTCAATAGTCGCCCGGGCACGCTACCAGTCGCCGCCACTGTCAGATCGGGAATACGAATTTTAGCAATGCCGGTTCGTTCCAGCTCACGACTATGCGCTTTACTGTAGTCGCCTAAGCGGTTAGCTAATTCGTTTTCCAGCTTTAGCCGTTCGTCAGCACTGAGACTTACCTGCCAACGCTCCATCAGCTTCGTAAGCTCGGTCATTTTGGCTTCGTCCGACAGGTCGTAGCCCCGGAGTTTGGCCAGCCTGTCCATAAACCAAGCTGGAACCAAACTGCCCTGCTCACTTAGAAAATTATAAAAGTAAGCTACTTGGTCGCCCTGATAAGCATAACTGACATAGAGTGCTCCGGTCGACATATATACTGGCGCCTCTTGCGACGAACCTACTAATGAGATGACACCGCGTGATTCACCGCTGGCGGGGTCAATCGCGGCCACCGTGTAGGTTACATCCGCCGGTACCACGACCGCGGGATGATAAATATCTGTACAGGGAATACTAAGCGGCACCCCCTTGATGTCTAGCGGCACCATCGGACAGGGTTTACCATAATTCACGGAGGATCTCGTAATAATATACAATCGACCCTGGTTCAAACGTGCCGCCACAAACTGCGTGTTGTCCTTAAGATCAACCGCCCACGACTCGGCTGGTTTGGCCGGGTCGGCCACACTGTACCCCACAACCTTGTTGTACTGGAACACAATAAGCGTACTGCCAGTGAGCAGCAGGTCGCCGGTCGTATCAATTGACCCTAATACTTTTAGATCGGCTGGTGGAAAAGCCTTAATGCTTTTCACGCCAGCCTTAGGCTGGGGCGGCATAATTCCGATGCTCGGTGCAACGCGATCAACCATGGGCTCTATAAACCGCTCCATCATGGGTATCGGCCCGCCGCGCCAACCGTAGTAGTAATTTGGTGATGATAAGAAAATTGTTTTACCGTCGGTTTTTAAAATATCAGGCTCGTCAATACCAATAACCTGCACGTTAGTGCCAGATACGCGATCAGGTGCCGGCGCAGCGCCGGTCTCACCGCCCGAGAGCGAATCAAGGCCCAGGCTCGGCGCGCGCGCGGCTTCCAGGGCGCGCATCGTTTTTAGGCCGAATCCCGCACTAGAGCTTTGGGCTCGTGCCAAGTAATCGCGCAGCTCCTGCTCGCTAGTAAATCGAGTGAGACTGGTGCTGGCTGGACCAGGTATTACACCAACTGCTGGCGGTGTTGGGTGTGGCGGATCAACCGTAGGTGGCCGAGTCAAAAAAACCACGGCCAGGCTTACGGCGAGTATCAAGCCCGCGGCCAACGCTACAATTCCTGCCTTGGTGTAATTCAACATAGGGTGTTAAGAAATTAATTAAGAGATGTTTAATCCATTAACCATGGTATCACACCGACAGGACTCATGTCGTGTCTAAATACCACCATAGCTAACGTACTATGATTGCCTACCTTACAGAGCTGAGCGGCAAACCGAATAACCCGACGAGCGAGCGCCGGGCCGCAATCATAAACAACTAGCAGGTGCAATTAGCCTCAGCCTCGCTGCAGCCCGAGCAGCGTGGCGCACAGTGATCACTGCCGCACTCGTGCCCCGCGTCATGGGCTTCACATTCGGCGCCGCACAGGTCGCACTTGTACCCGTCGGCTTCGGCGCCGCACTTTGCACAGGTCTCTGCCATATACTATAAGTATACCTCGGCTACACCTCAAATGGTACCCCAAGCTCGGGTACCCGGAACTCGATGCCAAGCGGTAAAAGGGCCTTTTGCGGCAGGGCGTGTACTGGCCCGAAAATCTTAAGCATACCGTCGTGCACCGGAAAACAATGCTGTGGTCGAAGCGCCTTGGCATAATCAATCGCTTCGACGAGCTTGAGCCACGGCCCCACGACAGGTAAGGCCAGCGTCTCAACTGGCTGGCCTGGGTTAGTAAAAGCATCGCCGGGGTAGAAAAAGCGTCCGCCGACTAAAAACCCTGTATTTACTACCAGCGGAACGTAGGGCAGCATGGACGCGTGCTGGTCGCCGAACGCCTCCAACACTAAGCCTGCCACCGCCGCTCGTTGGCCATGTTCAATGAGCTCGTACACAATACCGGCAGCGGCCAGTAGCTTGCCCACGCCGCTGTTGGTGAACACCTTAGCGTCAGGGTTGTTAGCCAATACCATCTTTAGCGAATCAAGGTGGTAATGATCCTGATGCTCATGGGTGATAATGATAGCTTGCAGTCCGCGCACCTCCTGCTGCGCCGTAGAGTAAACGCCCGGATCGAACAGGACCTTGCCCGCACCTTCCTCGATAACCAGGCAGCAATGGCCTAGCTTGGTAATTTTCATAGAACTTTGGGGTTAAGGCGTAGCATTTACAGACGAATTGTATAGGCGATAGATAACGCCCGCCTTGTCATCGGAAATGTACATCGTCCCGCCCGGTTGCACCAGGATATCAACTGGTCGGCCGAGCGCGCGAGCGCCTTGCAGCCAGCCAGCAATGAAATCCACAGGCTCACCCGTTGGCTTGCCTTGGGCATCCAGGGGGAACCGCACCACCTTGTCCCCCGTGGGCTCGCTGCGGTTCCACGAGCCGTGGTACGCGACGAGCAGGTCGTACCACCAATCCTCAGGCCAACCTCCCGCCTCGCCTCCGCTCGCTCCGGCGAGTCGAGGCGGGTCTTCGGGAATAAAGGCTAACCCCAGGGGCGCCGAATGTGCCGGCAAATCTAGCTGCGACTGATAGGCTAATGGCACCTCGCATGGGTTACGCTTGTACACACTGTCATCAAAGCGTGTGTCGTGCACATTCTGGCCGTAGCACAAGGGCCAGCCGTAATTCCTGTCTTCTTCAACTATATTTATTTCGTCTGGCGGCAATTCGTCACCGAGTAAATCGCGTCCCATCTCCGTCACCCACACCCTACCATCTACCGGGTGAATGGCCATGAACACCGCGTTGCGCAAGCCGTGCGCAAAGGTGCGCGGGTTCGAACCGTCGTAGTTCACCACCATGACCGAAGCGCGCCGCGAATCTTGCTCGCGGCAAACATTGCACGATGAGCCGATGCTCACCAGCAGCTCGTCCTCACGCGGGCTAGGCAGGAACATGATGGTCCTGGTCCAGTGCCCGCCGCTGTCTGGAAGATCGAGAATAGTTTTAATAAAACTTCCGCGCCGAGTTGAAATGTCGTAGCTGTAGGTCGCGACCCGATGAGTTTCGGCGACGTACAGTGTGCACAATTCATGGCAACGCCAGGCCAATCCGTGCGGCTGCTGCAAATTTTCTAGTACGATCACACGGTCTTCAGCATAGCCATCACCATCGCGATCATAAAGCGCTAGCACCTTGCCGTCCTCAGGCACACTTACCAGCAAGCTGCCGTCAGGCGCCAAGCTCATTACCCGCGGCTTGCCAAGATCCTTGGCAAATACTGAAATACTAAACCCTGGCGGGAGCTGCAAGGGAAACCCCGTGTTGTTGACTGCCGGGGCTCGTGTGGTACCAATAAGCGCGGCAATATCCTGTGGCGCCGGCAGCAGCGCCGGTGCCAGTCCACGTAAATTTCGCCAGTAGAGCGCACCGGCGGCTGCCAGTGCGAGCAGCACTAAGATTCCTACGGCGGCGAGTAGGCGACGGCCCATAACCTAGCGACCGCTTAAATAGAGCACGAGATCAACGACTAAAGCCAGTCCCGAGAGGGTGAAGATGAAATTGTAATTCCATTTTTCCTTACTTGATTCCAGTGTTTGGAAAACGTATTCCATGGCGGCACGATCCTCGTCGCTCAAGCCCGAGAGTTTTAAGGTTTTTTGCGCCAGACCGTGTTCGGCAATCAAACGTGTTCGATTGGCTGACACCTGATAGCGGTGCGCAAAATAAATAACAAACCCGACCGTACCAACATACCAGGCCAAGCGCACCCACCCTGGCCCCAAATCCTGCAGTACGATAATGGCGCGGTAGGCAAAGGTGGCAACTATGCCAGTCCAAAAGAACGTCATCCGAAGCCAATGCGGGTGAGAATGTGGAATAGCCATGGCACTAGTGTAGCATAATCAAAAGCGCAGCGGCCCCGCAGGGCCGCTGCGCTAGTCTAACGCCTGGTATTAATCGTCCTTACCTCCTCGTCCGCGGCCACGACCGTGATCATCATCGTCGTCTTCATTATCATCTTCATCATCGTCATCGTGCTCATCGGCCTCGTCACCTTCGTCATCATCGTCATCGTGGTGCCCGGTGAACTGCTCGATCGAGGAAAGCATGATGATGGTCTTTTTAAGCTGCTTCAAGCGGCAACCCGCTGCTCGGTACAAGGTGGGTGATCCGGTGACCTGATACAGCTGCCCCTTGATAAGGCCGTTGTCGCACAGGCGGCCGTGCTGGCGCTTGTCATCATCATCGTCATCATCGTCCTGCGCAGCCGCGCCGAATGTGCCGGTGATGGCCACGCTGCCTGAAGCGTTGTTCCCGGCGGCGTCTTGAATGATGCTAGCGGCAACCGTGACCGCATCTCCGACCACGACGGTCGGCAGCAACGTGCCCGCGCTCAAGGTTACGGTAAGCTGCGTGCCGGTCGCGTTCCAGCTTGAGCCGCCCAAGGCCCCGGCGCCGTCCAAGAACGAGTGACTGGACGACAGTGCTAGCGCGGAATTCACATTGGCTGACGTGATAGTTGGTTTGTTCGTGGCTTCGTTAAAGATGAACAGGATGGAATCGCCGGCACCCTTGCCTGCATTGCCGCCTGTGTTCTGAGCCACGGCCGAAGTAAGGGTCGGGCCGGTGACATCGCCACTGAAGCTGCCGCTAAAAACCCGGCTGCCGCCGGCGACGTTACCGGCGACATCGGTGATGAGGCTACCGGCTACGGTGACAGTATCGCCCGGCTCCACAGTGGGCAGGCTAACGTTCCCGCTCAGAGTGATGGTGAACACCGTGCCAGCTGCGTTCCAACCAGCGGACGCCACCACACCCAAGCCATCAAGGAACGAGTGCCCAACGGAGAGGGTAAACGTTGTAGAGATGGCAGCGGCCGTGAGCACTGGCTTGCTGGTAGCTTCCGAGAACGTGAGCTCAACGCTGTCACCAGCTTCCTTGGCGCTGGTACCGCCGGTATTCTTAGCCACCGCGCTTATGAGCTGCGGCGCTACCGTATCGGCAATGATGAAATCGGTCGTAGTGGTAGCGACCGTCGGCGAGCTAGCGGACGTTACAACGCCGTTCGTCGGTAGGGTTACGCTCACCGCATCGACCGGCGAACTCGCGCTGCTCCAGGAAGCTCCGGTGGACAGAGCGACGAAGAACTTGCCGCCGTCAATGGCGTTGTTCGCGGACGTGGTGACGGTCGTAGCGCTGCCGATATTCACGGTCGTCTGGGTACCGGACAAAAGGTCGGTAGCGACATTGAACGTGCTATCGCCATTATCCTTATAGACTAAAACTGACGAAAAATCAGCGCCGGTCGCGGTGCTGGCGCCCACGTTACTTATGGTTACTGAAACCGACGATAGCGTTTCGCCCGCCGTTTGGGTAAGCGCGAATGAGAACGCACCCCGGGGGCCGCTCGAAGCGGGTAGGTGGGTTGGGCTGGTGATTAGCGAGGTCACCCCGTCGGGTACCGTCACGAGCGCTAGTACGAGCACCGGGCTAAGCAGCAGGCTGGCAGCGACTGCTACCGCGCGGGCGTTACGGGTAGGCAATATGCGCATATATTTTATACGATTAATAATCTTGGCACCTATTTTGGTGCATACATCGTATAAAACGCCAAATTTGCTAAACCCTTACAGGGACGGTGAAGTTAATTTGAGTACTGGAAGTACTTAGTGGTGCCGTTCCAGCCCTCGGTCGCAGCTTCGAGCACGCCCTGTCCCCCACCCGCAGTCGGCACTGTTAACTGTGACAGTGTTACGGGCTCGTCCTCATTTTCCAGGTTTGCGTACAATGAGCAACGCCCACCACTAGCATATTGGTAGCGGTAAAAAGATTCCGCGTCACTGCCCTTCACTGGATCGCGCGGCACCTGCACGAGATACGTGGCATAGTTTGGGTTTTTAGCGACCAATTCCGCCGCCACCTGTACAAGGTCGTAATCACCTGGGCCACCGTTAGGCTCGTAACACGATAGCCCCAAGAACCTGCCAATTTGTGCTAAATCGCTTTTACGCCTGGCATCGCGCGCCTTATTACGCCCCGGCAATACGAACGCAAACACAATCGTTGCTAATATACCAATAATCCCGAGGACGACCACTAACTCTATTAAGCTAAATCCCCGTCGAGAATTATTCATTATAATCAAAGTTAATAAGTCGACCAATACAGTATATCACTTACGCCAACAAAAAAGTGCGCTATTACAAAAACCACCCCGATGGACATCGGGGTGGTTTTTAACAAGCTTACGCTCGCTTTACGTTGACCGCGTTCTTCCCTTTCGGGGAATCTTCGGTCTCAAAGCTCACGGCGTCGCCTTCGTGCAGTTCGCTGAACTGAACATCAACGAGGGCGCTGCTGTGGAAGAACAGGTCTTTCTCCTGACCTTCCGCGGCGATAAAGCCGAAGCCCTTGTCCGTGAGTTTCTTGATAACTCCATTCATACAATATGAATATATTACTTAATAAAGTTGCAAAACGTACATGTTGCGAAACTCGACTACCTTTTCTGCACATGACTACTTTGCGTGAGTAGGCTAACACGCGGTGTCTAATCTGTCAACCCTAAGGCCAAGGCGTCTGAATTTACGACTAGCCGCGACCAACCAGCCCAGGTGGAAAAATTGCCGTCGTTACTAGTTACAAAGCCCCCAAATCAACTGTTTCATCAATGCGCACCTGCGACACAAAATCGGGGATGTGGCTTACCAGCACGAGCGCGCCTTCATACGCATCAAGTGCCTTAGCAATCACTGGCAAGTGCCGGAAATTAATGTGGTTGGTCGGTTCATCGAGCATGAGTAATCCCGGGCGAGTGAGCACCAGCCTAGCGAGCGCCAGCAACCCCTTTTGTCCTTCGGACAAACTTTTAACCTGGTGCGCCAATACCTTGCCATCAAGCAGGAATCCGGCAGCTGTGGCTCGCAAATTGTGCTCATCAACTTTTTCCATAGCCTCGGCTAGGCAGTCGTAAGCTGTTTGCTCAAGCTTAAGGGTGGAAAAATCCTGGCGGTAATACCCTAAGCGCACGCCTTTACCTAAAATCGCACCCTTAGCCATACCTTGGGCCAATTTTTCCAGGAACGAAGACTTGCCGATGCCATTCGGGCCGGCCACTAATAGATGCGTGCCACGCCTTAATATCACATTAGCTTCGTGGTGAACTGTCTCGCCAGCCTTCACCACGCTGACATGGGTAAGTTCCAAAATTTTACCATTGAAATCAGGTGGAAAGTGCTGCGCCGGAATTATGAATGAACGAATGGTCTTGTCCTCCTGCCGTACCTCCACCATATTCTCCTCGGCCTCCTCAGCTGCTTCGCGCATCTTCTTGGCTACCAACCTCAGCTTGCCCCCTTTGTGCGCAAATACCTCGGCTTGGGCAACCTTCTTTATTATCTCAGCTTCGGCCCGGGCATTTTGTCTGCGCTCGCGTTCCAAGCGCAAAGCGATTTCTTGAACCACATCTAAGTACGTGCCTGAGTATTGTTCGACCTTATGCGTGTTAACGTCCAAGTACAGCACGCCGTCGGTAAAGGTGTTTAGGAATTCCGCATCGTGTGAAATAATGAGTACAGTCTTGTCGTAGGTCATTAAAAAACCGGTCAAATGGTCTATACCAGCCTGGTCCAGGTTATTTGTCGGCTCGTCCAGTAACAAAATATCAGGGTCTTGTAACAAGGAATAGGCCAACAACAACCTGGCCTGTTGACCGCCAGAATGACTGCGCACCTTTTTTCCAAGGTCAGTTGTAAGCTGCACTGCATCCAGCACTCGGGCAATTCGCTTGTCCAGGTTATAAGGCACCTCGGTAAAGGTGGTGGCAAATAATTCGCGCACTGTCAGGTCCAAGTGTTCGGGCGCGACCACCTGCTTAGCTATACCAACTGTCGCTTCCTTGGGTGTTAAAAATATTCCGCCCTCGCCAGGGATAGCCTGACCCAGAATAAGGTTGAAGATGGAAGTTTTGCCCGCCCCATTTTGACCCATCAGCGCAATGCGTGAACCATTACGTACCGAAAAGCTGGCTTCAACCAAAATTGGTTTAGCTTCGCTGTAGGCAAAGCTAACCTCGTTGAATCTAAGTACTACACTGTCGTTTGGCATAACTGTCGCAGTCTACATGATTTAAGTGTTTGTGGGAAGGGTAACCGCCGCGCTACATATAATCTACAAACTAAAAGAGACTTCTCGTGGCGAGAAATCCCTTTTGGTACCGCTCATTGGGACGAGTTGGAATCAGTTGTTTGCGGAGCTTAGGGCTTGGGCCACATTCGAAACCGATCCCAAACACGCCACTAAATAAGTGCACTTTCAATGATTTGACAAGATATACCCCCATGGGGTATAGTGCGACCGTATGCATAGTATTATCAAATCCAAGCTAATTAAACGCCTGCGCAGGATAGAGGGTCAGGTGCGTGGTTTACAAGGGATGGTTCAGGGCGATCAATACTGCATTGATATTATTACCCAGGCTAGTGCGGTCAAAAAAGCTCTATCCAGTTTCGAGGATGAAATGCTTAAGAATCACTTATCCACACATGTGGTGCATCAAATAGAGTCCGGGCATAGCGCCAAAGCAGTGCTGGAGGTATTAAAGGTATATAAATTGTCTAAAAAGGACTGATTTTAGGGAATACATATGGGTAAACTATCAGTTACAAAATACGCAGTACTATGTGTGTTAGGTGGAGAAGTTGCCTATACGGTGTGTTTGCTATACGGTACTACGCTTGCGGGCAGAGCGGCGGAGTTGCATCATGCATTATTTGAGCTTCTGCCAGGGTTTACTTGGATAGGTTTTGGAAGCTGGCTGCAGGGGGCTATAAGTATCGCTATTTGGTCGGGCTTGGGCGGAGCTTACATTGCCTGGATGCATAACGCGAGTATCACCGATAAATAACCATATGAGCACTTCAGAAAATATCGGAATTTGCATGAGACATTTTACACATCCATCGATTGTAAAACCGATTATGTTTGCCCTGCTAATAGCGGGGATAATATTGTTTTGTCCTGTTAACCCAACATATTCCGCGAGCAGCCAGTGCAATACTAACGCAGTACCGGGCCACAACACCAGCACTAACGACGCTAATGCTGATTGCACAGGTACTCATATGGAAATCGGTGACCACGTCGTCAGTCTTGCAACTACGTCTAATTATTCAGCTGTGCTTTTTTCTGCTACCATCACATTTCTATTCCTTATCTTCCGACGTCTACTACTTGCGGTCGGCGCTTCCTATTTAGCGAGGTTGAGCTATTTTTGGCGTCGGCATAGGTTAATTATCAAACCAAAAATAGAAGCCATACTCCTCCGCTGGCTTAATTTGATTGGCGACAGTATCGCTTACAGTTACTAGCTTTTCTATCATCCGCCGTAAGGGGCGATTGTGATGATAGTGAAGCGCGGGCTGAAGCGTTTTTATTATACTTAAATTTTTGAATCATTATGAATAACCAACGATTAACTACAATATTGCTCGCCACAGCCGTATTGCTACTTGCTGGCAGCGGAATCCTTATAATGAACAGCCCTGCAAATCACGGCGGTACTGGTAATATGAATATGGCTAGTGCGGCGGCCGAAGACGCGCTGCCAGTTTCAATTCAAACCGTATCAGATCAAAAAAGCGAGCTGGGAAGACTTGGTAATACTTGGCCGGGTGAAATTATCTCGTTGGGTGATATACAAATCCAACCCACTCGGGCAGGGACAATTGTCGAATGGAACGTGAATATTGGGCAAAAAATCAGAAGGGGGCAGGTGATAGCCGCGCTGTCCCCTCCCCCAGCCATGCCTGAATTGACGTCGATGCTGGCTGAGCAAGCAAAAATGGTAACCGAGACTCGTGTTGATGCAAAAGCGCAAATTGAATTTGCCGAGAAAAAAAAGCTGCAACTAATAACGTTGCTAAGTGCGCTTGAGAAAGCAAAAATGGAAAATATTGGCATGCTGGACAGCACTAACACGGCAACCTCAATAATTTCGGCAGCCAATGCTATCCGCCAAACCGATGAAGCTGTAAAAATAGCCGAACAAAGAATCAGAGCGTCATTAGAGCAGGCTATTAATAGGGAATTTAGACTCATTGGCTACAACGCTATTGATGTAGTTTCGTACTACAAACTTGTCCCAACGCGCCTATATATCAAGAATTCGCTAGGTGAACTTAATCTGAACTCACGCTCATTATTTGTAAATGCACTGGACCAAGCACTACAGGAATTAACCAGTAATAATAGCAATCTGACAATCGTGGGTACTGCATATTTTGAGGCGTTGATCAAAATGGTCGCTGCCTCATATGCCACTGACGAACTTACGTCTGACCAATTAACTGAGATTCGAGCAATGGCTGCCATGGATCAGATGGGGTTTCTTGAAGCCATAAAAGATTATCGGATGAGCAAGGCTGAATCGATAAAAATGCAAGCAGAGTACAAACTTATGCTCACCGAAAAAGAAACAGACTATGCGATGCAACGCAAAGAAATTGAAGAACAAATTGCTATGCTCGAAAAAGATATCACCATGAGCAGTGGTCGGGTTGAGGCTGCGGAGGTTTCATATAACACAGTGGTGGGTGGTATAAATGGAGGGCTAGCGATTGTTTCGCCTGCCAACGGGGTTATTTCTTCTGTTATGAAAAAAAATGGTGACTTCGTCGAGCCCGGCATGGCGATTGCGTCAATTAATACTGGCCGCAAGGAAGATCGATTTGTAAGATTTAAAATTCCCAGCAATATTAGGTTGCCAGAACCAGGTTCTGAACTAATTATGGTCCGGCCTGGTTTCTTGGGCCAGGCGCGCAAGGTAAGGCTAATTGGCGTGGGTACGGCGCTTGATGGCAATGGTTCATATATGGCAGATGCCAAATTTGTTGATGCCGTTGACTGGCCGGTCAATGTTTCGATACGGGTCATGCCACGCGAAGACTCGGCCTCGACATTATTTGTTAATGCTGGGGCACTAGAGTGGACTGACTCGGGCGCTACTATTTGGACCGTGAAGACGGACAACACGATTGCCAAGCTGCCAGTAAAAACTGGACGCGTTCTTGGAGAAAGAATTGAAATCTATGATGGGCTTAGTTTGGGGGATAAGTACATAAATAAAATAACGCCCGCACTTCAGGAAGGAATAAAAGTAAAAGAGGGTGAGGCAGCTAGCACGGCGCCAATAACTGACAGTCCTCACGCTGGTATGTGACCATAACGAATAATCATATGTTTAATTACATAATTGCTTGGTCGCTTAAAAATCGAATAGCCGTTCTGGTAATGGCGGTTGCTGTGACTTTGGGTGGCAGCTGGAGCCTCGCCACTATGCGAGTAGACATATTGCCAGATATAAATAAGCCAACGGTAGCGATATTTGCCGAAGCCGAAGGGTTGGCACCAGAAGAAATTGAAAAATTGGTACTGAATCCGATTGAAACTGCGGTAGCGGGTTCCCCTGGTGTTGACCGAGTTCGGGGAACTGCGTCGTTTGGGCTCGCAATTGTTAATGCCGAATTTTCTTGGGGTAGCGACATTTACCGCAATCGTCAAATCATCCAAGAGCGCATTTCGCGTGTACTTCTTCCAGAAAAAGTAAAGCCTGTGTTAGGGCCAGTTGGTTCGATAATGGGTGAGGTTATTTGGGTTGGTATAACATCCGATAAGCCGGCGATTGATGGCATGCAGTTAAGAACGCTGGCTGATTGGACCATTAGACCAGCCTTACTACGCGTACCTGGTGTCGCCGAGGTTATTGTGATGGGTGGGGAACTTCGAGAATGGCAAATTAACGTTAATGCGGAAAAAATGCGCCGTTACGACCTACGTTTTGAAGATATAGGAATGGCGGTAAAAAATGCGCTTAACAACAAAAGTGGCGGCTTACTTGTCCAGGGTGGAAAAGAATACCCCTTAAGGATTATGATTGCCCCCAAAGATATCAATGATATTAAAGCACTCGCCATCGGTAAAACTGGGGGCATGGAAAACGGGGAGCCACTGCGCCTAGCCGATATTGCAACCGTTGAAGAGGGTCCAAGCCCGGTCCGTGGTGGAGCCACAATAGATGGAAAACCCGGAGCAATTCTACGCGTGGTACGCCAACCAGACGCTGAAACACTTAAGGTTACTGAGGGAGTGGATAGCGTTCTTAAGTCCCTTCACGCCAGTCTGCCAGAGGGGGTATCGCTTAAAAATGATCTATTTCGGCAAGAATGGTTCATTCACGCCGGACTCTCGAACGTTATTAACGCATTGCGTGACGGAACAATTCTTGTCGTCATAATATTGATTCTCTTCCTAATGAATCTTAGGACGACCGCCATTACCCTAACCGCAATTCCGTTAAGTATCCTCATGACGGCAATTGTATTTAAGGTGTTTGATTTTTCAGTGAACGTGATGACGCTCGGAGGCTTGGCGGTTGCCATCGGAGAATTGGTTGACGATGCCATTGTGGATGTGGAAAACGTTTTTCGACGAATTAGAGAATGGAAAAAAAATGGTCAACCCGAGCCAATTACCGATGTAGTCTTCAAGGCATCAAGCGAAGTCAGAAATTCAATCGTGTACGCGACAATCCTTGTCGCGGTAGTCTTTCTTCCGATCTTCTTTATTCCCGGGGTTGAAGGAAGATTGCTGAGCTCGCTGGGCGCTGCGTACCTAATTTCGCTTGTGGCGTCACTACTTGTGTCGCTTAGCGTGACTCCAACCCTGTGTTCATTTTTTTTGGCGAAGGGTAGAGACACGAACCACGATGACGAAACAAGGCTAGTCAGGTTCATTAAGCGAAAGATAACGCCAGCGATTTACTGGAGCATTGGCAATGTGAAAATTTTGATGGCAACGGTTGGTGGAGCACTTGCAATTGCAATTTTGTTGTATGTAATGGCTGGTAAGGAAGGAATACCGCCCTTCAACGAAGGCTCCGCTAATGTACTGGTATTAATGCCAGTGGGAACAGACGTTAATACCTCCAACCTTTATGCTTCTAAAGTAGAAAATGCGATAATGGCTATTGAGGGTGTGAGGCGTGTCAGTCATATTACCGGCCGGGCCGGTGTTGATGCCCACGAGAGCGGAGCTAATCGCAGTGAAATGCAAGTTATATTCGAGCCTGGGCTTGAGGAAGAGCGGCAAAGACTGTTTAAAGAAATCCAAACCAAGCTTCAAGGTTTTGGTGAAGCCACTTTCAGTTTAGGCCAGCCCATAACTCACCGAGTTGAAGAGCTGCTTTCTGGTGTTCGGGCTCCAGTAGTTATCAAGGTATACGGGGATAACCCCGATGATATGAAGACTGCGGCCGATACTATTGTCAACGAATTGAATAAACAGCCTGGCATGAATAACCCTCAAATTCAAAAAGACGTCATGATCCCCGAATTTAAGATGTATGTCGATACAAATAGAGTGGCTGAATATGGGGTATCCTCTGGTGAGGTTGCCGATGAGCTTGAAATGGGAATGATGGGCATGAACATCGGGCAAGTAAGAATCGGCCCGGCTTCGGTTAATGTGGTAGCGCGCTATGACGCAGAATCAAAGGGCACTGCCGAATCGTTACGGGACCTTCCCCTTTCTGCCCAGGGCGCAAATTCACTCGGAGATGTGGCTGATATTCGGCTTGAGCCGGGGCGTAACCGTTTCAGCCACGAGGGTGGTAAGCGAGTCTTAGTGGTTAGTTCAAACTATCAAGGAAAAAACATTGTTGGCGCTGTAGATAAGGTTAAGACGATTATTGAATCATCAAAGCTGCCGACTGGGGTCACGGTCTCGTTTGAGGGCAACTACAAAAGCCAAAAAGAGAACAGTCGGCGGCTTGGAATTCTCTTTATCCTGGGGCTGATATCCATATATGGAATTCTTTACAAAGCCTTCAAATCATCACCCACAGTGATTCAAATCATGATGAACATACCAACAGTATTAATTGGTGGCATTGCTGGAATTTGGCTAACTGGCGGAGTAATCAACCTGGCACATCTAGTGGGGTTCATATCCTTGGCTGGCATAGTTTCTCGCAACGGCATCATGCTTATTGGCAGGTGCATACAACTAGCTCGGAGCGAGGCGCACGACCTTACGCCTGATGTGGTGGTAAGAGCTACTCTTGATCGCGTTGTTCCGGTACTTATGACCTCACTCGTGACTGCCCTTGCGCTAGTCCCACTGCTACTAGCTGGTGACGCCCCGGGCAAGGAGTTACTACACCCGCTAGCGGTCGTAATATTTGGCGGACTGGTGTCATCAACTGTAATTTCCTTATTTCTAACGCCAGCCTTATTCCATAAATTCGGTAGAAAGGCGGCGATGCAAATTGGCGGCGAGGCGAGATTCTAATCAGCATGCTTACTATCTTGCATGGAAAGGAGGTGAAAACTATGAACAAGACTAATATAATCTTAATAGTACTTATTGCGCTTATCGTTGGTTCCTTGGGCGGATACGTCCTGGCTTCATCCGACGACCATGATGAAGGATACATCAAAGAAACCGCGGAGATGATGAAGGACGACGCGGAGATGATGAAGGAGGTAGCCGAAATGATGAATAAAAGCGGAATGATGATGAACGAGCTAGGTGTAAAATACAACGATTCCGAGCTAACCGCCGAAGGCAAGGCGGCGGTTGATGAAGCTAGAAAGCTGCAGACAGGGAGTGAGGAAATGGAAAAAAGGGGCAGTAAAATGATGGAAATGATGGAGTAAATACCTCATCCTCAATCTCGGCAAAAAACGGCCTGAATAAGGCCGTTTTTTATATAGCATATAGCATGCCTTTCATACTGCAATGCCACAAAAAGACCCACCAAGAATGGTGAGTTGTTTTGTGGTAGTCCCATGGGGATTCGAACCCCAGTTTACTCCGTGAGAGGGAGTCGTCCTGGACCGGGCTAGACGATGGGACCATAGCTCGCAAATAGCCAATAGCTAGTAGCCAATACTAACCGCAAAATCAGATAACGTCAATACTATTTGCTATACGCTATAAGCCATTTGCCATCACACCCACGGCTTATACTGCCTGACTAATAGTTCCGTCGCCTGATTTGGTTCGGCCATAAGCTCCCTAGTCACTTTTTCACAGCGCACCCCTTGTGAACCCTTGACCAGCACGACGTCGCCCGGCTGCAGCTTGTCCTGCACAAACCGCCCGGCTTCTTCAGCCCGCGCAAAATGGAATGTATGGTCAGGTGCGAACCCGCGGCTAATTGCGCCCCGGGCCATATCGCGCGACCTTTCCCCCACCGTGACCAAATACGAGCAACCCGCTACCACAACTTGTTCGCCAATCTGGCGGTGTAACGATTCACTTTGCTCGCCAAGCTCAAGCATGTCGCCCAATATTGCCCAGCGCCGGGCACTGTCGGCTTTCGGCAAACTGGCTAGCGCGGCTAAAGCTTCGCCAGCTGCCCGGGGGGATGAATTGTATGTATCATCAAGCAGCGTTGTTTCTTTGATACCCAGCAGCAATCGCAGTCGTCCAGCTGGAAACACCACGGTACGTAAAGCCTCACCAATCTCTAAAGCGGTCATGCCGAAATTAATACCAACCGCGGCGGCCGCTAGGGCCGCTGCTACCGGCGGTTGGCCGACCACGCCACACAACAATACCGGTACACTGCTACCACCGGACACGAGTTTAAAACTCATGCCCTGCACCATACCTTTATCACCCATACTAACCCCAATGTTATCAGCCCTGACATCGGCCTGATTAAGCCCATAGCTTACAACGCGAGCCTTAGTACGCGGGGCCATAGCCAAAACCAATTTGTCGTCCGCATTAAGCACCGCCGTACCTGAAAGTGGTAAAGCGGCCACTAGCTTGCCCTTTTCACGAGCCACCGCTTCAATAGTACTCAGGAACTCAAGGTGGGCGGGCGCCACCGCGGTTACGACGGCGACTTCGGGCTTAGCGACCGACAATAAGTAATCCATATCGCCCTGGTGGTCCACGCCATATTCCAGCACTAAAATCTCGGGGTAATGGCGATTTCGCACCGTAAGTTGGATCAGTGCACTAATTATAATTGCACCCCAAGCAATTGGATTGCGATAGCCTGAATCTTGCGCCCCCAAAACAGCTAGCGGCAGTCCAATTTCGTTATTGAGATTCTTGGGGTTAGCCCCAACACGGAAACGACTGCGAAGTACGGCAGCAATCACCTCTTTCGTGGTCGTTTTGCCAACCGAACCTGTTACGCCAATTATCCGCGGGCGGTAGCGTGCCACTATGCCACGAGCCAGCAGCCTTAATATTCGACTGATAATAGTTCGCATACGCCTTACTTGATGGGCCGTGAAGGCGGCACCTGGTAGTACTCTAGCAGGTAGCGCGCCACCTCACCAAAAACTGGTGCGGCCGAACTTTCGGCAAATACTACACCCCTCGGCTCCACTATTTTAACTACCATAGCAAAGCGCGGGTTATCCGCCGGAGCAAAACCGATAAAAGTACCAATATTCTTATCCGGATCATAGCCCGACCGGTCCTGATACGACACCTGAGCCGTACCTGTTTTGCCGCCGACGTAATAACCTGGCACACCGGCACGCTTGCCGTGCCCACGCTCAACTACCGACACCAGCATGGCCGAAAGTGTACTGGCCACTTGGGGCGCAATAACCTGACGCACCAAGGTCGGTTCAGTAACTTGAACGCGGCCGTCTGATTGCCTTACTTCCTGCACCAAGTACGGTTTCATCAAACGCCCGCGGTTGGCAATGGCGGCAAAGGCTGTTACCAGCTGCAGCGGAGTGGCCGTGATACCTTGTCCAAATGAAGCAGTGGCGGCGTAAATCTCCTGCTTTTCCCCAAGGGTGGCTAAGCTGCCCGCCTGTTCATGCGGCAACTCAAGGCCGGTATTTTCACCAAAACCAAAAGCACTCACCATATCTTTAAACGCCTTTACCCCCGCGCTGCGCATGGCAAAAATCGCCCCAGTATTTAGTGACTCTTCCAGCACTTGCGTCATGGTTTGTCGCCCATGCGATTTGCCATCGGAGTTCTTCATAACATCTGGACCAATACGTATTTCGCCAGTATCCACGTAAGTGGTATCGGGCGTAACCGCTCGAGCCTCGAGCGCCGCCGCCATGGTAATTGCTTTCATCACTGAACCTGGTTCGTAAGGCGCCGACACCGCTAGATTGCTAAAGTCCGACACTTGTTTAACTGCACCGTAGGCATTCGAATCAAAACTCGGGGCATTACACAAAGCGCGCACAGCCCCGCTCGCAGGCTCCACTATCACTATGCTGCCACTAGCAGCGCCGTGTCGCGCGACCGCGGCAGCGAGCGCAGTACAGGCACGAAACTGTATGTTCTTGTCGATAGTCAGTACGAGGTCAACACCATCCTGAGCTTCGATAAGATCGCGTTCCCCCAGAGTAATTAGGCCACCTACCGCATCCCTTTCGCTGCGCAATGCGCCTTGAATACCAGCGAGTTCAGTTTCCCAGCCGCCCTCAATACCATACTGGCCAATTCGCCTGTCACCGACAAAGCCAACAAAGCCCAACACTTGACCAAGCCTGTCACCCTCGGGATAAGTGCGTATAAGTTCAGGCGTGGTGTGGATACCAGCCAAAGACAAAGCATCGACGCGGGCGCGCATTTCCTCGGACACTGCATGTTGCAAAGGTTCGTATGGGTCGCCAGCCTTACCGAGCGCGGATCCAAGCGTAATAGGTTCAACACCGAGCACGGGTCCTAACGTACGTGCGGTCGCGGACGGATCGGTTACGTCATTGGGTACGGCAAACACCAGGTAACGCTGCCGGTTAACTGCCGCGGGCGCCAGTTTGGTTGGCGACAATGGGTCTTGAATAAAAACTTCACCGCGCTCCGGCACCAGTTGCGAATATAGATCATGCTGGCCTTGAGCCAGCCTTTGATAATGCCCCGCACTTAGCACTTGTAACTGAAACAATCTCCAGGCGATAATCAAAAAAAATACAAAAAAGGCCAACCGGACGAAGGCTAGCCTACGACGGGGCAAATAGTCTTCCTGCCCACGTGCCATATACCTACCTGACTGCCACGCCGACGGTTGGTGCCACGGCGGCTAGGTACTCAACGCGTTCCACCGCCACAAATGTGCTCGGGGCCAGTGTTTGCTCGGTCGCATGGAATGATTGCAGCTCGGCCGCTTGGGATTCTAATCGCTGGTGTTCAAGTTTGATCTCGTTCAGCTGCGACTTAAGTTCGCGAATCGCTACACCCTGGGCCGCGGTGCCATTTACCAACGTAAGATATACCACCGCCAAAGTTACCACCGAGCCAACAATCCCGACCACTAACCAACGCTGACGCGGCAAGGTTGCAACCACGGCACGGGCTTGGTTCAGATGGGCGGGTGAATATGGCATAGGTATGTTGGTATGAATGTTTGATTGATGAAATTTTTAGGAAAGCTTTACGGCTAAACGCAGTTTGGCGCTGCGTGCCCGCGGGTTGTGTGCAACTTCAGGCGCTGATGGGTGCTGAGCTCGCCCCAGGCGACGTAAGGTGGCGTGATGGCCGCAGCGACAGATAGGGGCAGTTGGCTCGCACAAGCAGCTAGTTGATTCGTGGCGCAAAAATTCTTTTACTAATCGATCCTCACCAGATTGAAAGCTGATAACCGCCAGCCGGCCGGCGGGCGCCAGTACATCCAAAGCCGCTTGCAAGCCAAGCTTTAGTTCATCGAGCTCGCCATTCACCGCGATGCGGAGTGCCTGCCAGACCAAGGTCGCGGGGTGGAACGAGCGTCGTCGGGACCCGCGCTTTGTCTCCATAATAATGGCGAGGAGATCGTCGGTAGTTGCAAGCGGGCGAAGGCGCCGTGCGTCTAGGATGGCGCTAGCTAATCTCGCCGCCTGGGGCTCTTCCCCGAAAGTAGTGAAGATATCGGCGAGTTCACGCTCGGACAACGTATTTAAAAGGTGCGCGGCGGTTACAGTTTGTCGCTCGTCGTAACGCAGGTCGAGCTCACCCGATGTCTGGAATGAAAAACCTCGTCGGGAATCGTCTAGCTGGGCGGAAGAGAACCCAAGGTCCAAGAGTACGCCGGATAATTTCCCGGCCAGACCATGGGCGCGAGCGACGTCACCGAGTGCGGCATAACTCCGGTGAATAAAGGTTACTCTGGTTCCGAAGCGCTTTAGCCTTACCCGCGCGGCCGTAAGAGCGTCCGCATCGCGGTCAAACGCGAGTAGTAGCCCGTCCGGCGCTGTCGCGTCAAGCAAAGCTTCAGCGTGTCCCCCACCCCCGACCGTACCATCAGCCATGTGCTGGCCCGGCTGGGGCTGGAGACCACGAATTACTTCTTGTAAAAGAACTGGGGTATGGCGGTAGGCCATGGTGGGCCCGTTAGCTAGACACCGAGCTCACCCAGGGCCTCGGCAATATCGCTACTCTTCTTCTCGGTGCCGCGCTTGTAGGTGGCCCAGCGCTTGGCATCCCACAATTCCAGTCGGTTATAGAGCCCGGTCACCACCACCTGCCGCTTGATACCGGCGTATTCCCTAAGGTAATCAGGTAGCAACATACGGCCCTGGCCGTCTATCTCCACATCCATAGCGCCCGCCAGCATCAGCCTAGCAAAAGCCCGCGTGTTGGCGCGTGCCAGCGGCAACTTGGCCAATCTTTCAGCCAGTTCGGCCCAAGCACTTTTGGTATAAAGTAACAAACAATTGTCTAAACCCTTGGTCACAACAGTACCGCCCTTCAGAGCGGCCCTAAACTTCACCGGTACGGCTATCCTGCCTTTATCATCAAGTGCGTGCTGATATTCCCCAATGAACATAAGAAACTTGCGCCGTCGTCAATTAGGTTACGAAGTTATACACACGATGGAATACTTATCCCCACTTTTATCCACTTTATTCCACCTGAATCCATTTTACTCCACTTAGCACCAGGTGTCAAAGGTGTGTCAAGGGCCTTAGCTAGGCAACGGGCACCAAAAAATGTCAAAACCCGTGTGGATAACAAAAGCACCTGGCCAAACCAGGTGCTACCAATAATCTAACGCATATTCTCCCCCTATGCCACCCACGTCTCTCTTTAACTAACTTTCGCACGCATTCTTTTCTAGCTCCCCCACTGGGATTTTATGCAAGTTAGAAGTTGTTACCCCTAAACTCAATGATCTCATTATTTGGTAAGCAGCTTCTCCATTGGCCAAATAATAACGCTTACTATCACGTGGGTTAAGGTACCACGCCTCGCCCCGCGATTCAGTTTGAAGCAATATCCGGCCTAGTAGCCTGGAAACTAAAGCTTGATCGTAGTACGTCACTGGCATATCGGCTTGGGTTGATGGCGAGGCTGGTGGAATTTTATTTAGATCAGCGTTACTAATACCAAGGCCAAATTTTCTAAGTGCCTCGTAAGCCGCCCAACCATTAGCCAGGTAGTATCTTTGTTTAGAAAGCGGATCCAAATACCACGCCTCGCCATACGACTGTACTTGAAGCAAAATCATACCCTTTAACCTACTTATAAGCGCTCGATCGATTGAAGTAACCAACTGAGCTTCAGATGGTCCAATAGTAAGTTGCATAGTACGACTGCTAGATAAACCACCAGGTGCTATTGCACTAAAAGTGACTTTATAAACACCCGCCTTGCAAAACACCCTAGTAAAGTTGGGTGACTGAGAATAATTTTCAAATGTACCATCACCCCAATCAACACTATATGATAACGGAGTTTTAGAGGACTGCGCATCAACTCCCAATGTGCCCTTTTCACCAACCTTAAAAAAATTTGACCCTCCACCCACACTTAATATCGATGGTATATCGCTTGCCGAAATGTCACTATTAAACTCCCACTGTTTTACATTATCTACCTCATCGGCCTCGTTAATGGTGTTGTCGGGGTCAATTGAAACTTCGATATTATTTTTCCCTAACACAATTTCATCGCCAATCTTACTTAATATAATTTCTGAAGACCAGCCTTCTGGGGAAAATCCACTATAGGTAGTTTCCCTTAGCACCCTTCCCGTAGTGAGATTTGTGGTCTTAACTTTAATAAGCCCCTCGACCTTAGCCTGACCAACATTACCAAAATCGAATTGTATAATGAAAAACATTTGATCATCAAGTCTGGTATAACGAAAATTCTTTGCAATTAGATCTGGCAAAAGAGATGCTGATTGGCTTTGTACAATGCCAACAGAAAAGCCTGCAAAAAAGTAGATATGGGCTGCCACCAAAACGGATGGGACGATGGGCGCTAGTAATCTGAATTTTGATTTGGCCACAGCAAGTGTCATATCCGCTATTATAGCAAAGACTTCACCGAAAAGCACATTGCTACTCGATCTTCAAGAAAATATCGTCACAGTCGTACTGGTTAAGCCCGACTTTATTCGGGCCATATGAGACCACAACCACAGTTTCCGGCTCATTTGGTGTGGCGCAGGCCGGTAGCGAATACGGAGTGTAATCAGGGTCAAACTCATATGCGGTGCCCCAGGGGTCGGTGACTTGAGAAACGTACGGACCTTTCCAGCGATCTACTTCTGCCTGCGTCCATATACAACCATTCCCCTGGTTAGCCGCGCTCGGCTGCAGTCGAATTCCGGCCTGCGCCTGGTCCAGCGCTACTTCCGGATTAGTGCCGGTGTTCGGCGGACACCCGTTCGGCCATTTACCCGTGTCATCCTCAAGTAGGGCAATAGCCGTGCGCATCTGTCGCAAATCACCGCGGGCGCGAGCATCCATACCTTTTTTCCTGGCCAGGTTCACGGCCACGGCCACGAGGGTCGACAGAAGGCCAATTATGGCAATAACCACCAAGAGCTCAATGAGCGTAAAGCCGCGAGGCCGATGCGAGGTTGAAGGCTGCACCGCCGGTGCCTGATAGCTAGGACGCACCAGTCGCCCCCAACGAACGTTGCTCATTTGTTTTGTGAGATTAGTAAGAGCAACGCCACTGGGCACCGCGGCTGCCGACAACTTGCGGGCGTAACAAATCGCGTTCGCAATCGCGCATACGATTCTTGATTGCGAAAAACTGCTACCACCTTGCGCCACCAAAATTCCAGCAACTCCGTCTTTACCAGCGCGCTTAAACACTCGTTCGACAGCTGGCAAAAACTTTTCCGTGCGCGTACCATCCTTGACGCAAGTTCGATAACTAACGCCCGCTCTGCCTAAGAGCGCGAGCGTAAGATCGCGGTTCGTTACACCGTCGAGGTAGAGGTAGGTTGATTCGCGGCGGTGTGTGGCGGCCATATGGTAAGGCGAGCAATAGCGACGAGTAGAACGAGACCACCTACAATCTGCACCCAGCCTAGTGATTCGCGCAGGAATATCCAGTTCAAAACAACAGCCGATAACGGCCAAGTGAGCTCAAGGATAGCGGACATAGATGCCTTGGTAACCTCAAGCCCACGGTAGTACAAATACATCGCGCCAAACCCAGGCCCCAGCATGATGATGGTAAGATAAAGCCAATCACGCGTGCTTATGTTCACGAACGCGCTGGCACCTGTGCTCATCCAAAGGAGCAATCCCAAAAACGGCAGGGCCACGGTAAAGCGTAGGGCGGTAACGAGCGGGAACGGAATACCGTGCAGTAAGTAACGCCCGAACACGGTCGCGCTCCCCCACAGGGCAGCGGCCGTGATTGCCAAAAACACGCCCTTCACCCCTGGTTGGTACAACGCCAGTCGAGGAATAATTTCAGGGAACGAAACCAGATAGGCGCCGACGAGCGCCAATAACGCCCAGCGCCAAAAATTCTTAGGTAGCTTTTCACGTAAGATGAGGAAGGCGAGAATAAAAGTGAACAGCGGCTGCAGCTTCTGCAACAAGATGGAAACAGATGGCGACACGTAACTAAAGGAGGCTGTAAAAGCGACAGTGGCCAAGGCCGAGGCGCCAATACCAATGAACGCCAACGCCCCCCATTGTCGCTTGGTAAGCAACCGAATACCAACTCGGTAATGCCACAGCATCGGCAGCACAAAAACAAGCGCCAACAGGTGCTCTGAAAAAACTATGGTAAGCGCTGATAGGTTGGCAGTTAGCGGCTGCCGGAAAAGAGCGTCGGCGCTCCACAGGATAGCCGCGGCCGCGATGAATAGGGACCTAGCACCACCCATATGTGTCTACAGCCACCGGCGACGCTTAAAGTACCACACCAAGCCAAGCGCTATCACGAGCATCAAGGCGAGAGACCAAGGATAACCAAGCGGCGAGGCTAACTCAGGCATATAACGAAAGTTCATACCGTATATACCAGTCACCAGCGTCAGCGGCAGAATGACGACAGTTACCACGGTCAAAACTTTCATGACCTGGTTCAAACGGTTCGAAACCACCGACAGGTAGGCCTCAAGTGTTGATGCCAATACATCACGGAAAGTATCAAGCATTTCAGTGGTACGAAATAAACTATCATACAAGTCGCGGCAGTAGACTGCCGCGACCTTACCGACGGCACTAAATTCCCCGCGCCCGAGGCGCGAAAATACGTCACGTTGGGGCGCCAACAAGCGCTTTAGATAGGTAAGGCGCTTTTTGGTCTTAAGTATGCGACGAATGACGTCACTACTCCCTTCGGACTGCACGCTCGGCTCTAACAGTATGGCATCCTCGATCGCGTCAATTTCCTTATCGATTATTTCCAGTACCGGTACGTACTCATACACGTAACGACTGGCAATGGCATGAAAAAGCAGGTCAGGCTTAAGGGCCGTGGCCAGTGCGCCCGAACTTAGGTGGCGCTGCACCAATTCAAGGGTAGGCGAAGCATGCTGGTGCACCGTAACGAGGTGCCGTGGCGTAATAAAAAAATCCACCTCGGCGGTACGAAAGCGCACTCCTTGAGGTATTTCAAGCGTGTGTATAATTACGAACAAGTAGTTGGGAAATTCTTCGACCTTCGGATAATGCAGCTGGTCTAGGCAATCTTCAATCGAAACACGATGGAACTTAAACATAGTCGACAACTGTTCGATTTCGTGCGGAGTCGGAGCCGAAAAATCCACCCAGGCGGAGGCAGTGCCTAGCATCTCCCCAAGGGCCCGGTCACTCGGCGCGTTTAGGGATGTTGGTTTTAAAGTGAGCGGTATGGCAGTTATCATAGGCCTTATGATGTTTCAATAAGCTCGTCAATGGCAACAACCTTGGGACCATTTAGCACTGTCAATAAAAATTTGTCGCCCAGGCCCCGCCGTTCCTCGAATTCGCGCACCGTAAACAATGTGTAGTTAACTTCCCGCCCCACCTCGCGCTGAAAGCGCTCGATGGCACGCACGAGCAAGGCCCGTTCGACTTTACCAACCACCAGCACATCCGTGGCAGACTGCTTAGCTCCGGTGAAAGAACCAGTTAGTGCTAGGTACCGCACCTTGCCCAAACCGCGTATCTTACGCACCAGGTCTTCCTCCACCAATAATTGCGATTTAAGTAGTAGGGCTTTCAGTTCTTCGGCCAGCACAAACTTAGTGTTCAGCTGATAATACTTCTTATCGTCACGCTCACTTACCGTCAGCACACCTAAACCAAGTAAATTCGCCAGCTCACGCCGCACGGAATTAAGCTGTTCGTCGATCTTGCGGGTCAACTCGCGGACGTAAAAAGGAGTTCCGGGGTTAGTCAAAAATTGCCGCAAAAGCTTAACCCTCGTCCGCGAACCAAATAGCTGCTCTAGCATGGGTGACAGTTAGATGCCACTCACATTGCACTTAAGTGGCATATGATTGAACACCTATAGTATACTGGTGGTATTAACAAGCGTAAAGCTATGACAGTCCCAACACCCACCTGGCCAACCAAAGTTGCGACGCTCGCACTTCCCTCACGTGAAACGCACGTGGCGGCGGTAGTGTGGCCAAGCGCCGCCGGCAGCCTACTTTTTTTAGCGGAACTTAACCTAGCGCTGCCAATAAGACACGAATTTACGAGCGAGCTAACCACCGCCCTATCGAACGCCTGGCAAAAGATCGTATCCGAACCAACTCGCGACCCCGAGCAAACTTTGGAAGGCCTACTATTGGAACTAAACCCGCTGCTGCAGGCGCGCGAAAGAATTTGGGGGAATCCCCTAGCGCCTCGCTACCACCTGGCCTTAGCGTTGGTTAAAGGCGCTCAACTGGCTCTCGCTACAGTCGGCCATATGGGAGCGTACGTCGTGTCGGTTGATAGACTAACTAATGTTATGGCGGCCGCTCACGGCGGCGGTGCTACCGCTCGGCCAAAAGCTACCTTCACCCAATTAGTTGGTGGCGAACTATCACAGTCTGAGGTTTTACTACTGGCTACCAGCGCTCTTTTCGATTTTATTTCGCCAGAAAAGTTGAGGCAACTGGTTGGTGGGCGGGCGCCGGGACAGGGACTGCGGGAGCTTGAACAGGTGGTGGCATCACTCCCCCATCATCCACCACTCGGGGCCATTGCACTCTCACTCCTTAGCGCAGCCGCGGCCGAAGGCACACAGCCATCTATGGAGCGTCTACAAAAAACAAAATATGATACAAACTCACTGTTGACACCAACCTTGTCTTCAAGCTTGCGCCGCTGGTTCCAATTTGGCAACGACAAAACCACGCCTACCGAAACCCCCGAACTGACCCAAATTACACCTGTGGCCACACGAACACGCTGGTGGCAGCTCCCTACAGTATGGTACCGCCGCCTCCATGGGCTGGTACTTAAACTCAGCTGGTTAAAAAGCCGTTCGTCCGTTAAAACTACTGTGGCCTGGTGGATTGAAGCTAGATTAAGTTCCATACGGCAGCTGCCACGTACAAAAAAAATCACGTTGGTGCTATCAGCTATACTGCTCGTCGCTTTTTCTCAGAACATGGTTAGCGCCGGGCGGGTGCGACTGGCAGCCCAAGGCAGCGAACGCTACAACGAATTAGTAGCCCAGTTAACCGAGCATCAAGCTGCCATCGAAGGCGCCCTGATCTACCACGATGATGCTCGGGCACGTGAACTTTTTGCGAGCGCTGAACAACTACTTCTTCAATTGCCGCGTACCTCAGGTTCACGCCATCAGCAATATCGTGCCCTGGAACAAGGGTTAGCGACGATTCGCGCGCGCCTGGATCGACTAGCTGAGATACGCGCGCCTCAACCATGGGCGACGCTGCCGGGCGAAGCTAATTGGCGCGGTCTTACCACAAATGCGACCAGTTTGTACGCCTGGCGAGACACTGGACAGATTGTGCAATTGACACCAGAGGGAAAAACCGGAAAATCCATAAACCTCCCGACCGCGCTCGGCACACCGGTTGCGTCTTACACCGAGGGAGCCAACCTATTGTTTCATGGCGTCGGCGGCCAGCTCGCCAGCTACGACACTCGGTCCCTCACAGTCGCCGCCATTACCAACCCACCACAACTGGCTGATGCGGCTTGGTATGATGGACGCCTATACTACCTTGGGCAAAGCCCACGCTTTATTTTTCGCACCAACCGCACGGGCACTAACTTAGCCAGTCCCACTCTTTGGCTCAAGGCCTCGCAAGGAGAGCTTAAAGATGCTGTGTCAATCACGGTCGACGGTACTATCTATGTTGCGACCGCCGCTGGTGTGGAAAAATATGTGCTGGGACTTAAACGTGACTTCCTGCTGCAGCCACCTAACCCCCCGCTGCGAAACCTTGAGCTAATACGCACCACCAGCGAGGGTGATTACCTTTACCTAGTGGCTCCCAAGGATAAACGCGTCCTGATATATGACAAGCAAGGCAAGCTAATTGTCCAACTCACTTTCCCCGAACTCACGGAGTTATCGAGCATCGCCATCGATGGCCAGAACAAGTACCTATATGTATTGAGTGGCACAGCGATATACCGCCTTAATATTCTTAGCTACGTACAGTGACCAGCTGCTTTACGCTCGACCATGACTAATAAACTTAAACATTTCATTCATACATTTGCGGCGACATTTGTTGCAGCAAAGCCGATGGCTGCGCTGGCTGATATGCCGCCGCCTGGCTCATACCGCAAATCCGACAACCCCTCCTACCAGGTTTCGCCAGAGCTACTCCCACTGTACCAAAACTACAGTTTTCCTATAGCGTGGGGTGCTACCATGGTCTCGGAGCTCATGGTAGCTGGTATAGTGCTCATCTTTTTAAAGCAACTACGGCACACCTCGCTGATGTACTCCATCCTGGCGGTTAACGTTATTTCTGTACCGCTGCTGTGGTTTGCGTTATCCATCTTTCCTCGTACTACGAACATACTAGTGCTCTTTGAACTAGTGATTGTGGCATTTGAAGCGGCCTTCATCTATTTTACTAATCGAGCCTTCTTATCCGTCAAATACGCATTCGTCTTGGCATTGCTAATGAACGCTACCAGCCTCCTGCTTGGGTTAGCCACTAACTAAATCAAATGTATAGTAAAACACCGCGGTGTAAATACCGCGGTGTTTTAGCAGGCAATATAATTGTTACTTCAACGTCACCTTACCACCGGCCTCTTCTATCTTCTTCTTAATAACGTCGGCCTCTTCCTTAGTTGCACCTTCCTTAACCATTTTGGGTGCGCCGTCGACTAGGTCCTTGGCTTCCTTTAAGCCCAAGGTTGTCACCTCGCGCAACACCTTAATTACACCGATCTTGTTGCTACCGGCCTCGGTGAGCTCGACCGAGAACGAGCTCTTCTCTTCGGCTGCTTCGGCAGCGCCGCCAGCCCCGACGGCCGTCGGGGCCGCCATCATCATGGGAGCGGCAGCCGAAACACCGAACTTATCTTCGAGCACGTGAACGAGCTCACTGAGGTCCAGTACCGAAAGCTTTTCAATTTGCTCAACGAGCTTTTGAAACTTCTCCGGTACCTCAACTATCTTTTTGTCGTCGGACATAAGTGTGTGGGTTAGTAAAAGCTTAGAGTAATAAGTAAGAGTTTATGCGAATTAAGCTTTGGTCTTGTCAGCTGCAGCGCGCAATACTTGCACAAGTCCGCGCAAATTACCTTGCAGCACGTTGACAAATCCTGCCAGCGGCGCCTGTAGTGTACCTACTAGTATACCGAGCAGTTCTTGCTTACCAGGTAGCTTCGCGAGTTCCTTAATCCTAGCTGCGTCAACGAACGCGCCTTCCAACACTCCACCCAAAAGTTTCATTTTTTCGTGGGTCTTGGCAAATGCCGTCAGCTCGCGCGCCGCCTCGACCTCGTCCGTGCCGCTGGTCGCAAGGCTGACCATACCATTGAGGCCGGCTACGTCGACTTGGCTTAATCCCGCACTCTTAAACGCGCGCCCCAGCACGGTCTTCTTCGCCACCTCAAACGCAACGCCCTTGGCACTCAAGGTGCGCCTGAGTTCCTGCATTTCCTTAACTGTCAGTCCGGCGTAATCCACAAATACAATGCCGCGTGCTCCCTGCAGCATGGCACCTACTTCTTTCAATGACTGTTCTTTAGCTCGGCGAGATTTAGCCATATAGATGAATAAATAAAAATCTGTGGGGCATACCACAGACTTATTTGGCATATAGCTCTTGGCAAATCGCAAATGGCACTATGTGCTATTAGCTATTTGCTAGTGGCTAACTCGCCTCGGTAGGCTCCTTGCGGACTTAACCCCTCGACATGCTCGGGGACCTACGGTCTGTGGCACGAACGAATTGTACGTACATGGTAACTGCGGTTTCGACAGCTGTCAAGTGCACCACTCACATTACTTTTCCTGTAGTAATAAAGTGAGGGTGCCGGCTATGGTCGGCACCCCTATGTTATTGGATCAGCTACCCGCTCGGCTTGACTGTAATCAGCCACGTTGGGCCGAACGGCGGGGCAACCTTTGCTCGCTAGCACCTGAACCAGATCTATGCTATCAACGTAGAAAAAAGCTTCGGCGGCTGCTAGGTACAACTCCCACATGCGCCTGAATTGCTCAGGCTTGAGGTTTGAAGGAAGGTGGGGCTTAATTCTCTCCCACGATGACAGGAAGTTACGCCGCCATGCAGCCAGCGTAAGGGCGTACGAAGTGCCAAGATACTCAACATGCCGCAGGTCAAACCCTGCCCTTTTTGTCCACCGCAGCACGTTCCAATCGATTGGAATCTCGCTCCCCGGAAAAATATACTTCTGGGTGAACGAGTCCACCACGCTGGGGTGGTGCCGCGCAATGGTGTGAAGCAGCAGCAGCCCACGCGGCGCCAGCCGGTTGTAGCACTGGTCCAGGAACTCCTGGCTGCAGCGGCGCCCGACGTGCTCGAACATGCCGATAGTTACGACCTTACTAAAGGTCTTGGGGAAGCTGGCTGGCAGGTTGCGCCAATCAGCCTTGGCTACGGTAACTCGGCCGGTCAAGCCTCGACGCTGTATTTCCTCAACCACGTAGCGGTACTGCACGTCCGACAGCGTAAGGCCGTATACCCGCGCACCGTGCTCGGCCGCACGGAATAGCATGGCGCCAAAGCCGCAACCAATGTCGAGCAGGGTATCGTTCGGTAGGAGCTCGAGCTTGGCGGCTACGACGTCGAGCTTTTTAAGCTGAGCTGCGTCAAGCGACATATCGTCGCGCATAAAGTACCCGCACGAATACACGAGCCTAGAATCGAGCATACCGTGGTACAGCTCGAATGGCAGGTCGTAGTGCGCCGCAATGTGGCGCCGCGCGCGGTAGGGCGTGTTGGCCCTTAGGTACTGTATGGCTGCCCACTTCAAAACACTCGGCAGCGCCCGCAACCGCGCACCTAAGGTGAACGAGCACGAGTAAAGCGTGCGGATAACTTCCGCGAGGGCGAACTCACCGGAAATGGTGATGTCGCCCCGCATGTACCCCTCGCCAAAGCCGAGACTGGGGTCGCGCCGAATGGCTGCGGCCGTCGTGCGCCCGCGCACGTTCATGGTAAACTGCGGGGGTCCCTGGCCGTAAGCATCAGCAAATTCAAAGTCGAACGTAATGAGGAACGGCGCTATGGGATGACGCGGCAGCACCAAACCAAGCAGGTTGTTCATATGTAACTCCTTCCTAATAGTTCAATATGCTATGTCAGTTTGAAATTGGCCCTATCTTAGACGATAATCCCGGCCGTGTCAAAAAAGAACCCTCCCCCCTAGAACCTTGGGGAAGGGTTGTTGTGCGCAGTTAGTTTTCAACGTACTTGGGTACGTACACCGTGTACGTACCCGGGGGAAGTGGCACCCCGCGAAACTGGATGTTGTAGAACCAGAAGGTGGTCGGCTTAAGTCCAACCATATTGGCAAGCTCCGCTAGATAGATGGTTCGCTTTAAGTTTACGCGTCTTACTTCAACGGCGAAGGGTGGTAGTTGAGTAACTTGCCTGAGCCCGGGTACAAACCGTTCGGTTTGTTGATCAATAAGTAACAGGGCGATAAAGCGATAGCCGTAACGCTGCGTTTCATCCGGCAGTAGGACATTAAAGAAACCCTTGAACTTTTGCCCATAAAGACGATCATTCACGCCGCCATCGCCGCGGTTGTACCCGGCGGCTGCTAGCAGCCAATCATGAAACTCACGGTAGCTACCCTTTAGGTGGCGTGATGCTAGATCAAAGGCACGCACCGGCGCTCGCCGCTCATCAATGTAGCGATTGATCTTCAGGCCCATATCACGGCCAGTGCGCTCGGTAATGCCGCAGGGGCCTTCCGCTCCCTTCGGCGACATGCCCCGCGCTCGCAGGTAATTCTCGGACACGTACATACGCCCGAGTGATAGGTGCACGCTATCGCGCGCAAAGTACCAGCGCATGAGCGAGTCATAGCGCCCTAGGTTCTGCCAAGCCTCCACCAGCGCCCAACGGTGATCGAGCAGGTAACCAAGTTCGCGCTGCACTTGTGAACGTATGTATGGGTCACCCAGCAAGATAGTAGTATCAGCGATGTGCACAGTGTCAGACGGCAACAACAGCCCAATCGAAAGCGTTTGTAGCTGCGCTTGCGTAGCCACCGAATCTCGCAAGTCATCTACCTGGCCTGTCAATTTCTTTGTCAGTTGTGCCAGCTCTTGCTCGTGCTTTTCTTGTTGGGTATGCACCAACATATATGTGCTGAAAGTCAGCACACCAAACAACAACACGAATATCACATACAGCGCAACGATCGCCCGATTGCTCAAGTTTTCAATTTTCGGCATTTTTTCACCTTTTTATGATTTTATTTAGTGTTTTCTTGTCGATGTACCTTAGCGACTAATGTGGCCACTTGTCAAACAAATGAGCCATATTTACATTGCAACCCCAAACAAATAAAACCCCTCACAAATAGCGAGCGGCCGCAAGGTATTTGTGCGGTGACTAAACTAGCAACTAATCCGATGATTCGCTATTCTGCCAAGCTTGCGGTTACGGTACTACCCTCAGCTGGTACTGATTCGACGACTACGACGGGTGATGTCTCGGGGGTAATAGTAGAATCACCAGCGACTTGTGGCGTTGGTTCAGGCGCGGGGGAGGCTGCAGGTATCGGCGACGGCACAGGAGCTGGCGCAGGACCAGACGACTCGGTGATGGCAGCGACGAGCGAAGGGTTGGTAACATCAACCACCCACCAATCGAACGGCACATCCGAAGCTGCGCCGTAAGCTAGTGCCACGGTGAAGTTACCTTGCTGTATATTCGTCACCGCGAGGGATTGTGATAGTGGTAGCTTGGGGGTGAGGAAAATCTTCATGCCTGGACGCACCTCGGGTGCGGCAATAGTCACCAAGGTCGAGCCGGCCGGAATTACTGCCCCGCCAATCGTAGCGCGCGGCGCATCCTGGTTATCAATCACGAGGGCGCGCGTCTTCACCACGTCCGCCTGCAGCAAACCATTGCCATCGACCGCGAACAGCGTCCGGCCAGCCTTAGTGAAGTGCACCAGGAACCCGCTAAAGCCTTCTGCCACCTCACCCTGAAGCAGGGTGCCGCTGATACGCGCCGGCCCACCCAGGCTGATGCTCGCAGCCGCGAGCGTGCCCGAGAGCGAGGCGTCGCCGTTCTCCAACAGGCGGAACTGTGTTTCACCATTCATCTTAACGTCGAACAGGCTTTGCGGCGCTTCGATGTTCGGTTCCCCAACTAAATTAAGTTCCAGTGGCGTGCCCGAGGCCGTTACCTTAAGTGCACCAGCTAGTTCACCACCTGAAGTCGACAGGTACTTCCCCGCGTCAGGGTCGTAATAGCCACGGTTTACATAAACCAAGGTTTTGCCCGCGCCACTACCACTGTACGGCTCCAGCGCCAGACCGATAGTCTGCCCCGCCCCATTAGCCTTCATGCCTACGCCGGGTATTGAAGAAGTGGTAATATGGTCACCAACCACAATAGGCCCATTCTCAGTAGAGACTTTAGTTCTAATTTGACCGACCAAGCCCACAATAACTTCGTTGGGCGCCGGGTACTCGTTTTTTGCGTTACCAACGAACCCCGAGGTATCCGACACCACGCCGACCACACTCTCGCCTGGAGTAGCCTTCTGGTTGCCAGTGGTGGTAGCCGAAATGACATCACCAAACTCAACCGGCTCGGCTACA
>Ga0082335_1002442_pt1 | contig 34818 bp, 29 predicted proteins | sample Subgrocontami58m_FD_72375 | JGI IMG/M metagenome (GOLD analysis project Ga0082335, IMG submission 72375) | Subsurface groundwater microbial communities from S. Glens Falls, New York, USA - GMW37 contaminated, 5.8 m (SPADES assembly) (version 2) ... | reverse complement strand
GGGGGGGGGCGCCCGGGGGGGGCGGGGGAAGGGGCGGGAGGGAGAGCCTGGGGGAGGAACAAAAAAAAAAAGGGGGGGGCGCGGGGGGGGGGGGGGGGGGTGGAACGCGGACCGAGCTTAGGCATAGTGCCTGCCTAACCGCTGTAAGGTCGAAGGCGGGTTTGGTGGTTCTTTATCCCCGCTCCAAAGTCTGATCCGCGCCAGTCGCCCCCGGCAACGGGGAGTACGCATGATAGGATACGACATCGATCGCGCGGCGTCAGCGGCCACATCTTAACAATACAGGAGGCTCATAGGATCGTGATCTCGATCTGGCACATGCTCCGGTATGGCACGCCTTACTATGATCTTGGGGCAGGCCACCTCGATCGAATCGACCGCAAGCGGACCACGGATCGTATGGTGCGTCGTCTCATCAGCCTGGGTTTCGACGTTCAACTCACAGAGAAGGCCGCCTGAGCGTGCGGACGCCGTCCTGGCCACGCCCACCGCCGGGGTGATTTCCACGATAGGCCGTCGCCTTTGGTGGGAGGTCCAGAGGGGCAAAGCCCCTTTGGCGGGGATCGGGGCCATGCCCCGAGCTACCGCGCCCCCGCCCCACAAACAGCCCATTGCCGATCCCCCGCCCAGGCGTAAGGATGCGCCACGCTTCCTATGCAAAGGCACGAACCACGATGGCTGGACCAGACCCCACGAACTGGCAGGACCCGCTCTACGACCTGCTGCGCGCCAACAACATCACCCAGTTCGCCTACGTCCCCGATGCCGGGCACAAGGTGCTGATCGACCGCTCCCTGGCCGATCCCGAGGCCCATTCCATCCCCCTCACCACTGAGGAAGAAGGCGTCGCCCTTTGCGCCGGCGCCGATCTGGGCGGCCAGCGCGGCGTGCTGCTGATGCAGTCCTCCGGCGTCGGAAACTGCATCAACCTGCTGTCGCTGACCGCCGGATGCCGGTTTCCTCTGCTGACCCTGGTCTCCATGCGCGGCGACTTTGGCGAAGGCAATGCCTGGCAGTATGCCATGGGCCAGGCGACCGAGCCCGTGTTGAAGGCGATGGGCGTCGTCGTCCTGCGCTGCGATGCGCCGGCGGATGTGATCCCGACCGTCACCTCCGCCATCACGATGGTTTTCCAAGCCGGCCAGGCCGTCGCCGTCCTGCTCGGCCAGCGCCTGATCGGCGCCAAGAAATTCTGACCGGGGGATACCGACCATGGCACGACTGAACAAGCTGCGGACCTCGAACCTGCCCGATGCGGTGCTGGATCGCCGCCAGGCCGTCCCGGCCCTGATCGAGCGGCCGTCCGACTTCCTGATTGTCACCGGTCTTGCCGGAGCGGCGCAGGAAATCTCGGCGATGACCGACTCCTCGCCCCGTGTCTTCGCCCTGGGCGGCGCCATGGGCGCGGCCCTGGCGATGGGACTGGGTCTGGCTCTGGCGCAACCCAAGAGACGGGTGCTCGCGGTGACCGGCGACGGAGAGTTGCTGATGAATGTCGGCACCCTCGCCACCATCGCGCTGCAAAACCCACCGAACCTGTCCGTGATCTGCGTCGACAACGGCCATTACGGGGAAACCGGCAACCAGGAGAGCCACACCGGCCTCGGCGTGCGGCTGGACACCATCGCCTCGGGCGCCGGTTTCGCGGTCGTGCACACCATCAACACGGAAGCCGACCTGGAAGAAGGCCGCAGGCTGGTGCGCGAGGGCAACACTCCCAGCTTCATCCTGCTGCGTGTCAAGGAAGGTCCGCCGCTGCGCAAAGGCCGCAACCTGGTGCCGCATCTGGAACGCGACAAATTCCGCGCCGCGCTGCTGGCCTGATCCGAACGTGGCCTGAACCGAGTATGGCCTGCACCGAACATGGCCTGCACCGAACACGGCCAAAACCGAACACCGGAGGAACCGACTGATGAGCCAGGCCCTTAAAGGCATCCGCGTCATCGATATGACGCACAACCAAGCCGGCCCCGCCTGCGCCCAGATCCTGGGCTTCCTGGGCGCCGACGTGATCAAGCTGGAGGAACCGAAAGGCGGCGACGTCGCACGCACGAACATGCGCGACAAGGCCAACAGCGACAGCCTGTTCTTCCTGATCCTGAACGCCAACAAGCGCAGCCTGACGCTCAACCTGAAGACCGAGGAAGGCAAAGAGCTGTTCCGCAAGGTCATCGCCGAATCGGACGTCCTGCTGGAGAATTTCGGCCCCGGCGCGCTGGACCGTCTGGGCCTCGGCTACGACGCGCTGGCCAAGGTCAACCCGCGCCTGATCTATGCGACGATCAAGGGGTTCGGCACATACGGGCCCTATTCCGGCTTCAAGAGCTTTGAGCCGATTGCCCAGGCCATGGGCGGCGCCATGAGCGTCACCGGTTTCCCTGAGAACCCGCCGACCTTCAACTTCCCGGCGATCGGCGATTCCGGCACCGGGATGCACATGGCGATTGGCATCCTGGCGGCGCTGCAACAGCGCCATACCAGCGGCAAGGGCCAGCACGTCGAGGTGTCCATGCAGGACGCTGTCGTCAACCTGATCCGCGTCAGCCTGCGCGACCATCAGCGAACCGGCAAACCGATGCCACGCTCGGGCAACCAGTTGGGCCGTACCGTTCCCGGCACGACCTATAAATGCGCGCCGGGCGGTCCCAACGACTATGTCTATATCTTCGCCCAGCCGCAGATGTGGAAGCCTCTGGTGGGCGCGATGGGTCAGCCCGAACTCGCCGACGATCCGCGTTTCGCCACACCAGACGCTCGGTGGGAAAACCGGGAAGCCTTCCGGGAAGTCATGGAAGCATGGACCATGCAGCGCTCCAAGCATGAGGTGATGCGCATCCTGGGCGATGCCGGCGTGCCCAGCGGCGCCTGCCAGGATACCGGAGAGGTGCTGGCCGACCCGCATCTGCGGGCGCGCGACATGATCGTGGACATCGATTTCCCCACCCGGGGCGTTTACCAGACCGTCGGATCCCCGATCAAACTGTCCGACTCACCGGCCGAGATCACCCGTCCCCCTTTGCTGGGCGAGCACACCGATGAGGTGCTGGCCGAACTGTGCGGGGTTGCGCCGGAGGATCTGGCACGTTTGCACAAGTCGGGCGTGGTGTGACTGGATGAAGCTGTTCTACTCGCCCGGTTCGCCCTACGCGCGCATGGTGCGGGTGGCACTGATCGAACTCGGCCTGGACGCGGAGGTGGAGAAGCAGGAGGTCACGCTACGCGATCCGGCGTCCGCGCTGCTCCCCTACAATCCGGTGGGGCGGGTGCCGACCTTGCGGCTGGACGACGGCACGGTGCTGACCGAGAGCCTGCTGATCCTGTCCTATCTGGACACACTGCGCCCGGACCGTCCGCTGCTGCCACGGGATGGATCGGACGGTTGGATCACCCTGGCCCGGTTCGGAACGGCCATGGGCTTGATGGACGGGATCGCCGTCTGGAACCGCGAATTGCGGCGGCCGGAGCATGAGCGCTCCCCGTCCATGCTCGCCTTGGAGTTGACGCGGGCCAGTCGCACCGCCGATGCGTTGGAGTTGTTGGTGGCGGACGGTGCCTATGGAGGCCCCATGGATGCCGCCCGCATCGGACTGGGCTGCGTGCTGGGGTACTGCGAGCGACGGCACCGGACCTGGGATTGGAGGCCCGGGCGGCCCGCCTTGGCAGCCTGGTATGATTCCATCGCCCAAACGCCATCGTTCCAGGCCACATTGCCCCCACTGGGCTGACCGGGCGGGGCGATCCGGGCGCTGACGCGATACGGCCCACCGCACACCGGACGCCGCCGCCCATGATTCCGGTGTCAGATCGAGAGCGACACCGCCTCGCCGCCCGGAAAGATCCTGGGGGTCGCAATATCAATGACGGCGCCACCAACGAACACCAGGGACACAGAAAACGCATATCCATCATCACCGGGGACCGCGGTCCCCATGGACAGGCGAGTGTCTACGCCAGAGCAAAGGGCGTTCCAGGCGGCATACGATCCGTGCGGGTTCACCGCACGCTGCACATCCGGTCGAGGCAGCCACACCGGCGCGTCCCGTTCCTCGCCCTGCGCCCGCACCCGCACCCATTTGACATCGAGGTTGGAAAGGCACCACCCCGACACGTGCAATTCAAGCCGACCGTCAACGACAGCGGCAACCACGGTCAGGTGGCATCGGGGTGGCACACCGGCGAACTCAGGTCTCGGCAAGGTCCCAGACGGCCGATCGGGCAACGACTGAACGGGCGACGGCTGATCGGGTAACGACTGAACGGGCAATGGCTGAACGGGCAATGGCTGAACGGGCAATGGCTGAACCGGCGGCGACCGGAGGCCGGGACCGTTCGGTGTGTCCGGCTGCTTGGTCAACCAGATCAGCAACTGGGGCGCGGCGTCCGTTTGGCCCAGCAGGGACATGTACCGCCTGCCGACGGTCGCCATCATCTGCGTCACGGTGTCGATGAGTGACGCATCCAGACCAATTTCCCGCGCGAGACCGCGCGCGGTTGCGATGCCGGTGGGATCGGCGCCAAACGGAATAGCCTCGCTCGTCGTGAAGCCGGCCTCCACGCCAAGCAACGCGATCTGCTCGGGCGTGAATTTGTGCTTGTCCTCCAGCGTCGAGAGGAATTCGATATCGTTGTGATGCAGGCAGTCCCGGCGCTCATAGCCAAGCCAATTGAGCAGCGGCTGCAGGGCAACCGGATGGTCCTGATAGGCCGGCATCAGGAGTACGGCGATGTCCGCCAGGGCCTGCGCCAGGGCCTGAAAGAAACGCCGGCTCGGTTCGAGGAAGAAGGCGCGTCCACCCGGTCGGAGCCAGCGGACGATGTCGGTCAGAAACGCGCCCACATCCGGGATATGGTGCAGTACGGATGTACCGACACAACTGTCGAACGCCGCATCGCGCACGCATGCCTCATGGCTGCTATAGGTTGCGAAGGCGACCGATCGCTCGGCCAAAAGTCCGCGTCGATCCAGATTCTGCCAGCAGGCGCGCAACATCCCGAGAGACACATCGGTCAATACAATATCGCCGGTTCCATGATGGGTCAGCAACCCGCGCGAATACAGCCCGGTTCCGCATCCGATTTCGACCACGGAGCCCAGACTGTCCGGCCACCGCTGACCGGCGGCACCCCGGATCAGGTCATACATGCTGTCGGCCTGGGTTTCGTCGATCGCATGATCATGCTCGTAGGACTCGACGTTGAGTGCCGTGTCAAAGCGACCCCGCACGAAATCCCCAATGCCATCGACGACCGGGACACGGCTCTTGCAGCTTGCGCAAACGAGCGCGTTGCCACCACGGGTCTTGAGCGGCCCCCGGCATTCCGGACAGCGGAATTTCGTTGTTAGCAGTGTCTCCGGCACGGACGGTTCCTCCCGGAAACATTCTCTATAAATGTCAAGAAAAACTGCCTCCTCACAAATCCCCACTCAGCCTGTACTTATCACACCAGAGCGAGATTATCCTGTCGACCAGGCCGCTCACAGCACTCGTGTTCGGATCGCGACATCCGGGTCCGGGCCGTCGAGTCAACCGGAACACCAACTCAACGAACCGGTGTTCCTGCCCATAAGCACCATCCGTCGGGGGCGGAGCACGGGCCGTCTACCAGCGTCATGACCACGGCACCACCATCACATGCAAATATCTGTGAGAACCATGCCCAGCAAGCGCCTCGGCCGACGATTCGACACCGACCAACGCTGCGGCAACCAGCGGCATGTCGATGGAGCGTTGCACCCTTCGGGTCAGCCCAACGTCCTTGTCAGGCCGCCCGCGCCAGCGCCGGAGGCTCAACCAACGGAAACACCTTGCTGGGGTTCAGCAACCAGCCCGGATCGAAGGCCGACTTGATCATCCGCTGCTGTTCCAGTTCATGGGCGGCGAACTGCACCGGCATCAGGTCACGCTTCTCTACACCTACACCGTGTTCCCCGGTCAGACAGCCGCCGACCTCGACGCACAGCTTCAGGATATCCGCCCCGAACGCCTCGGCCTTGACGAAGCTGGATGGGTCATTGGCATCGAACATGATCAGCGGATGCAGGTTGCCATCTCCCGCATGGAAGATGTTGGCGACCTTCAGCCCGTAGCTGTCCGACATCTCGCCAATCCGCCGCAGCACATCCGGCAGGCGGCTGGTGGGGATGGTGCCGTCCATGCACAGGTAATCGGGGCTGATCCGCCCGATGGCGCCGAATGCACCCTTGCGACCCTTCCAGATCGCCAGCGACTCCTCGGCGGATTGGGACACTTTCAGGCTGATCGGGTCGTGCCGGTTACAGATGGCGCTCAGGCGCCCCAGCAGATCGTCCTGTTCAGCGGGGCTGCCCTCGACCTCGATAATCAGCATGGCCTCGGCATCGAGAGGATAACCGGCGTGAGCAAAGGCCTCACACGCATGGATGGCGGGGCGGTCCATGAACTCCAGCGCCACCGGGATGATGCCGGAGGCGATGATGGAATCGACGCAGGCCCCGGCGATTTCATTGGAGCGGAACGCCGCCAACATCGCCCGTGCGCCCTCCGGCCCGCGCAGGATGCGGACTGTGACTTCGGTGACGACGGCCAGCATGCCCTCGCTGCCGGTCAACAGGCCCAGATAGTCGTAGCCGGCCGCATCCAGATGTTCGCCGCCGATATCCAGGATCTCCCCCTCGATGGTGACGATCTTCAGACCCAGCAGGTTGTTGGCCGTGACGCCGTATTTCAGGCAATGCGCACCGCCCGAGTTCATGTTGACGTTGCCGCCGATCATGCAGGCCAATTGGCTGGATGGGTCGGGCGCGTAGAAGAACCCGTCGGCGGAGACGGCGTTGGTGATGCCGATATTGGTCACCCCGGCCTGCACCGTGGCACAGCGATCGGCATAATCGATATCCAGGATCTGGTTCATCCGCATCAGGCCAATGACGACCGCGTCCTCCATCGGCAGCGCGCCGCCGGACAGCGAGGTGCCCGCCCCGCGCGGCACCACCCGAACGCCGTTCTGATGGCAGAAGCGCAGCACCGCGGCCACCTGCTCGGTGGTTTCCGGCAACGCGACGGCGAGTGGCGGCTGGCGGTAGGCGGACAGGCCATCGGTCTCATAAGGTTTCAGCCGCAGGGGCTCGGAGATCAGACCACTTTCGGGCAGCAACGCCCGCAATCCGGCTACGATGGGCAATCGGCGGGCCAGAACATCAGCCTTGGGGGTTGGCAAGCGGATCATGAGTGGTCTCCCTCGGCACGTAAGATGATCTTGGCGAGATCGGACCGCAACTCCTATACAGAGGTGAACCGAGATCAATCACACGGAGGAAACCCAAATGGCCGACGTATCCAACTTCGAAGACGTTCCCCTGCCCGCCGACAAGATCTGGAGCGTCATCGGCGATTTCGGCGGCATCCGCAGATGGGCCGTGCTGGTGCAAGGCGAATCCGTCGAAGACACGCCCGCCGGCAAAGTCCGCACCCTGCAAATGCCGGAAGGCCGCGTGGTGAAGGAACTGTTGCTGGCCAGTTCGCAGTATTCCTACACCTATTCCATGGTGGACCGGCCGGAGATGCCGGGTTACCGCTCCACCGTCGCGGTGGTGCCGCTGGATGCCAGCAATTCCCGCATCACATTGATCATGCACATGGACACCGCCGATGCCGCGGCCGAGGAAGAAGTCATCGCCCGCTACACTCGCAACCTCCGCGGCAACCTCCGTGCCATGAAGAAGGCGCTCGGCATCGCTAGCTGAGCGCCTTGAGACCACCCGCCCAGCAGGGTAGGCCGGCCGGGTAGGCAGACAGCCTCCCGCCTGTTACAAACCTGACCATCGTGGCAATGCACCGCCCTGTTCCGGGTCACCGAATCCTGTCGGTGTTGCCCGTCATGCTTCTGGCCATCGTGATACAGGTATTGCTGCCTGTCGCGATGGTGCGGTCGTTTTCCACCACGCTCGATCCATTCACCCACAGTACCATCTGTTCGACCGAACCGACGGACGACGGCGGATCGGTGCAACACAAGCACACGCTGTGCCCCGTCTGTCAGTTCGCGTCTGCTTCCCACGTCATGCTGCCGGCCAGTGTGGCCGCCGCTCCCGCTCCGTCACCGACCGCCACCCCTCCGATCGCGGACCCATCGCAATCCGCCGGCCCGCGTGGCCCGCCGCACAGCCGTCCACCGGCCACGGGTCCGCCCTCTCTCGCCTGATCAAGACACATCCATCCGTCATTGATTCTGTGCCGGCTTCGTGTCGGCCAGAGGGAGAGCACCCATGTTCCGCCACATGCTTTTGTCAGGCAGCGCCATCGCGCTTGCCGCCTTGGTCACGCCGGCCGCCCTGGCGCAAACCGAGGCATCCACCACGCTTCCCCCCGTCGCTGTCACCGCGCCGCCCGTCGGCTCCCTTACCGTGCCGAGCGTCGGCAAGCAGCGAGAGTTGGTGCTGCAAACGGCGGGGTCGGTCGAATGGATCGACATGGAGACCCTGAAAGGCACCTATACCAACAACCTCCGCGATGTGCTGAAGGACGTGCCCGGGGTCTATGCGCAGACCCGCTACGGGCAGGAGATGCGCCTCTCGATGCGGGGCTCGGGAATCGCACGCGCCTTCCACGGACGCGGGATCGAGATCCTGCAGGACGGCATCCCCTTCAACATGGCCGATGGCAGCTTCGATTTCTACCAGATCGACCCGCTGGCCCTGCGTTCGGCCGAAGTCTATAAGGGCGGCAACGCCCTTCCCTTCGGTGGTTCGACCCTGGGCGGCGCCGTCAATTTCGTTTCCCCCACGGCGCATACCGCCGTCGCGCCGAATGTCCTGCGGTTCGATGCCGGCAGCTTCGGGACCTGGCGGGCCAACGCCCAGGTCTCTCGCGTGCTGGGCGACTTCGATTTCATGATCAACGGCACGGTCAGCCACGCCGACGGGTTCCGCAACCATTCCCGTCAGCAATACGAGCAGTTCAACGCCAATATCGGCTACCGGATCACGCCGGATATCGAGACGCGGTTCTATTTCGGCGTCTACATCACCGACCAGAAACTGCCCGGCACGCTCAGCCTGCGGCAGGCGCTGATCAACCCAACCCAGGCCTCGGCCGGTGCGGTCGCCGGCGACCAGGCGCGCAATGTCCGTACCGAGCGGATCGCCAACCGGACCACGGTGCGGCTGGAGAACGGGCAGCTCGATTTCGACACCTGGTTCATGCACAAGAACCTGTATCATCCGATTTTCCAGGTGATCGACCAGGACGGCTACACCTATGGCTTCGCGCCGCGTTACACCGTGGCCGGAGAGATCGGCGGGATGCGCGATGAACTGATCCTGGGCGGGCGGCTGTTCGGCGGCGACAACCGGGCCCTGCAGTTCATCAATATCGGCGGCAGTCGCGGCCAGCAGACCCAGAACCAGCGCCAGAACGTCTGGAGCTTGCAGGGATACGCCGAGAACCGGCTTTGGGTCCTGCCCGAATTGGCCGCCGTCGTCGGCGCCAAAATGTTCTACACCGACATGGACTACACCAATTTCGGCAAACTGCCGCCGTTTTCGACCGTTTATCAGAACAACACCCAGAAGTACAGCGGCTTCAACCCCAAGGCCGGGCTGTTGTGGGAGCCAAAAAAGGATATCCAGGCGTTCATCAATGTCACCGGCAGCCAGGACGTGCCGGATTTCAGCGACCTGACGCAGCCCCAGTTCAACGGCTCGACCTCCTTTGTGCCATTGCAGGCGCAAAAGGCGTGGACCCTGGAGGTTGGCACCCGCGGGCGCTACGATCGGTTTGCCTGGGACGTAACCTTGTATCGGTCCTGGGTGGACGGGCAGATGCTGCAATACACCACCAATCCGAACGTCCCCGCCGCGACCTTCAATGCCGGGCGCACCAACCTGATGGGCGTCGAATTGGGTGCCAGTGTGGATGTCGCGCACGACATGGCCACGACCGGAGACAAGCTGACCCTGGCGCAACTGTGGAACTACAGCAATTTCCGCTTCAGCAACGACCCTCAATATGGCAACAACCGGATCGCCGGCATCCCCGAGCATGTCCTGCGGACCTCTTTGACCTATCGCCATCCGAGCGGTTTCTATATCTCACCGGCGATCGATCTGGTCCCGATCGGGGCCTGGGTGGATTATGCGAACACCCAGCAGGTGCCCGCCTATATGCTGGTGGGCCTGCAAGCGGGGATGGATTTCCCGAACGGCGTGTCGATCTTCATGGATGCAAGGAACCTGTCGAACAACCGATACATCAGCGATTTTGGCACCGTCACACGCTACAGCGCGGTCGGCACACAGACCTTCTATCCGGGTGACGGACGGGCGATCTATGTCGGCACACGGGCGTCCTTCTGATGGGCCGCCTCATCCTGGCCGCTTGGCGGCCTGTGGCCTTCGTCGCGGCGTTCGGCTGCGGTCTGGCCTGGCCCGCCTTCGCCCATGTGGTGCTGAAGGAGGCAACCGCCGTCTCCGGCTCCTATCACGTGGCGACCTTCCGGGTGCCGCATGGCTGCGGCACCTCGCCCACCGTGGCGATCAGGATCGCGATCCCGGACGGCATCGTTGTCGTCAAGCCCATGCCCAAACCCGGCTGGAAGATCGAGATTGTGCACGAACCGTTGGCGACGCCGGTGCCGCAGGAAGGTCGGACTCTGACGCAACGCCCCAAGGAGATCGCCTGGAGAGGCGGCCCCTTGCCGGACGAGTACATGGATGAGTTCACTGTCATGGTCCGCCTGCCCGCCCGAACCGGTCCGCTATGGTTCCCGACGGTTCAGGTTTGCGAACAGGGCGAAATCCGCTGGATCGAGGTACCACCCGAGGGCAGGACCGTCCGTGACATGCGCTTCCCACCGCCGGGAATAACCCTGGTGCCGGCACCTCAGCCAGGCGAACGGAAGGAGTGACGCAGCGAACAACCCAACCCCAATCGGCTCCGCCCCGTTCCGCCGCGTCGAACGGGACGAAAAGTCGGATCAGACTGTGACACCGCCGATGTGCCGCCCAGTACGCCCGCCAGTGGGCGCCCCAGTGGGCGCCCCAGTGGGTGCCCCAGCGCGCGCGCCAGTGCGCCCTGCGGTACGCGCCCCAGTACACACCCCGGTGCGCACCCCGATGGGTCCCCTATTGCGCGCGCCCAACCGCCAGGCCTGGGTCTGGCGGTTCGCCGCGTCGCTTGGGGTGCATCTGACGCTGGCCCTCGCGATCGCTTCGGTCCCGAGCCCGCCCCCGTCCATGCCGGACACGACGACCGCGATCGACATCGATCTGGTGACGGCCATGAACGATGCACCGACAGAGGAGGCAAACGAGGCGGCACCTCCCATGGCCACAACCGCCATGAACGAACCCAACCCAATGCCAGCCCAGACCGAACAGGGCCATCCTGAACCAGAGCCGGTATCGCCACCCGAACCCCTGCCGGTCATTCCCCCACCGCCCGAACCCCTATTGATAGACCCACCGCCGGACATACCACCGCCGGAAATACCGCCTCCGGACCCGACGCCAGAACCATCGCCCCAGGAACCGCCACCGCCGGAGCCTCTGCCGCCAGAAATACCGACTCCGGAGCCACCACCCCCGGAGCCGACGCCGGAACCGTCGCCCCAGGAGCCGCCGCCGCCGGAGCCTCCCCCGCCGGAAATACCGCCTCCGGAGCCGCCGACACGTCCGGAGCCGGCGATACCGCCACCGATCCAACCTCCACCAGAAGCGCCACCGGTGCCGCCGCGCCCGCCGGAGCCATCGCCGCCGCAACAACCGGTATCGCCACCCCGCAAGCCCACTCAACCGCGTGCGAAACCGGCACCATCCGGCCCACCGGTGCGCGCAAGTGCGGCAACGCCGGCATCCGTCGCGGCACCACCCGCCACGGCGCCACCGCACCAACCGTCCGATATCAGTCCGCAGTGGCGATCCGCCCTCGCCGCCTGGCTGCACGCCCGCAAGACATACCCGCCTGAAGCTCGCTCCCGTGGCGACCAAGGCGCCGTCGCCGTCCGCTTCACTGTCACACGCGATGGCCAGGTGATCGCGGTGGACCTGGTGCGTGGCAGCGGTTCGGTGATCCTGGATCAGGCGGTTCGGGCAATGCTCGAGGGTGCCCGCGTGCCCACCTTCCCGTCGGACATGCCGCATGAGCGGATCACCGTGACAGTCCAGATCAACTACAGCCTGGACCGGTGACGTCGGGTCACCGGCGGCGCATCGTCTCCAGACAGATCGCCTCAAACTGGCGGGCCACGACGGTCCAGGAGAACCGCTCCTCCATCAACGAGCGGGCATTGCCGGCGACCGTCGTGCGGAGATCGGCGTCATCCAGCAGGGTGAGGATCGCGGCCGCGAATTCCTCGGCCGAGTCGGCGCGCAGGAAATGCTCGCGGTCGGTGACATCCAGCCCCTCGATCCCCAAGGTCGTGGACACGACCGGGCGGCCCATCGCCATCGCCTCGAACGCCTTGATCCTTGTACCGCTGCCGACCCACAGCGGAATGACATAGACATCGCTCTCGGCGACATGCGGACGGATGTCCTCGACGAAGCCTGTCAACGTCACATTCAGCCCACGCTCGCGGATCTTCGCCGACAGCGAGTCGGGCGGGTTGCGACCGATGACCACAGCGCGGATGGCCGGCCGAGCACGGAGCAGAATGGGCCAGACTTTGTCGAGCAGGAAATGGATGCCTTCGACATTGGCAGCCCAGCTCATGGTCGCAATAAACACCAAGGTGCCACCATTCTTGGGGGGCGGTGGCGCGGGCGGGTTGCAGACGAAGAAATCCAGGTCCACCCCGGTATCGATGGCCGCGACGGACGTCAGCCCATAGCGCGTGCGTAGCGCCTGGGCGTCACGATCGGATACGGCAATGACGGTGTCGAAGCGGCGCAGCACCTCTCCCTCGAACCGGGCCATCTTGCGGCTCTGATCGGCCCAGACCAGCTTCCAAAGCCCCGTCGCGCGCGCCGCATGCCGCTGGAAAATCTCGGCCTCGACGTTATGGGTGAACAGCACGGACGGCGTGTCCAACCGTTCGGGCACCAACACGCCCGCATGGGGAAAATCCACCACCACGACATCCGGACGTTCGGCCAGGGCCGCATCCACGCAGGCCCGCCCGGCGGTGGAACGATCGGTGGCGGCGGCGACCGGCAGCCGGCTGGCCAGAGCAGCGACCCGTCGGACCGACGATGGCGGTTGCTCCGGCCACGATAGGAAGCGGTCGCAGACACTGGCGATGTCGGCGGCGAACGGAGCGGTGTCGGCCGGCGCGGGTGATGCCAGGACGATCTCGAACGCGCCGCCCTTCATGCCCTTCAACGTGTTCGCGGTGCGGATTTTGCCGCCCTGGTCCATCGGGAACAGGAAACGAGGGCTCACGAACAGCAAACGGGGCCGCGGCGACTGCGTCATGGGTTCATCCGACCGGATTCTCGTCAGCGCTGTTTCGCCATGACTGGAAACGGCAAACCGCTCTGGCTCCTTGTTTGTTCGCATGATTCATATGCTGTTACGTTCCGCTCAGCGTGATCATGCTCTGGCTCTTTGCGTTTTTTGCATGATTCAGACGCCGCACCATTCCGCTCAGCGTGATCATGCGCTGGTATGGGTCCGCCGCCAAACCGAGGCGACCTACCAATGCAGGCCGTGATACGCGATGCCCGGATGATCGCGCAGCTCCGCCCATCCAGCCAGGTCGATCACCACATGGCCCGCCAGCGCGGCCAGCAGCGCCGGCCGATCCTCGGCGGCAACATGCCCGATCACCGCGATGCCGCCCCCTTCCAGGGCCTCGGCGGGGCCGGCGACCATCAATCGTTCCAGATGCGGGATTTCCCGCTCGATATAGGCGCGGTTGGATCCCATCAGGCGGGCAACCTGGACGTAACGGTCATAGATACGAAGGTCGAACCCCTTGCCCAGCAAGCGTTCGGCCAGCAGCACGAACGGCGACTCGCGCAGATCGTCGGTGCCCTGCTTGAACGCCAGACCGAACAGGCTGACCGTCTGGCGGCCGTGGCGGGCAATGGCCTGGTAGGCCTGCTCGATGATCGCGTCGTTGGCCGGCAGCAACTGGTCCAGCAGTGGCGTCGGCACGTCCCGTCCATCGGCCAGAGCCAGGAAACTGCGCACATCCTTGGGCAGGCAGGAGCCACCGAACGCAAATCCCGGCCGCAGATAGGCGGGCGAGATGTTCAGCACCCGATCCTCGCACATCAGCCGGAACGCCTCCCGTGCGTCGACCCCGGCGGCGGCCAGGACGGCACCCGCCTCATTGGCAAAGGCCAGTTTCACGGCGTGGTAGAGGTTGGAGATATGCTTGACACTCTCGGCCACCCGGTAGGGGGCGACATGCAATGGCGCCGTGATGCTCTGGTAGATGGCGCGCGGCACCGACGCGTCATCCCCAGGCTGAGCACCGATCAACGTGAAGGGCGGCAGGCGGAAATCGGCGACAGACGAGCCCTCCCGCAAGAACTCCGGGTTGCTGTAGTAGTGCAGCCGATCGCCCAGGGATCGCCCCGCGGCCGCTTCCAGCAGCGGGATCACCCGGTCCTCGGCGGTTCCCGGCGGTACCGTCGAACGCATCACAACCGTATGTGTCCCAGGCTTTGCACGCAACGCCTGACCGATCGAGGTCACCACCGCGTCCACCGCGGTCAACGACACCGCGCCGTTCGGCGCACTGGGTGTGCCGACGGAAATGAACGACACGTCGGATCGGGCGACCGCATCGGCCACATCGGTGGTGGCGGTCAGACGGCCGGACCTCACGCCGTCGGCGATCAACCCGTCGATCTCGGCCTCCACGATCGGAGAGCGGCCCGCGGCGAGCATCGCGACCTTGTCGGGCGAAATATCGACCCCGACGACGTCATGCCCCAATTCCGCGAGGCAGCCGCAGGACACGATCCCCACATAACCCACACCGAAGATGGAAATTCGCATCGAGTGCCCCCGGCTACCGCCCTACGTCGATTGCGGTCAGCCCCGGAACGGTAAACCGCTCCAGAACTTCACTGTGTCGCGCGGTTTGGCCTTTCCCCATGGCTCGTCTCAGGGGCGCATCCGAGGGCCCCGTCCCGATGACCCGCCCCATGCCTGGCCCCATCCCCGGCCCCTGGGCCTCGCCGGGCCTCATCATTGCGACACGGGCTTGTCGTTCACCTTATCGGCCGGCACCTTATCGGCCGGCATCTTATCGACCGGCACCTTGTCGGCCGGCGCCGTAACAGAAACATCCACCTTACCCGGCTGGCTTTTCTGGATCGCGCCCGTCATCGGGATGAAGAACACGCCCATGTCGCGCTTGGAGTGGATCTTCCCCTCCGCGTCCTTGGTGTAGACATAAAGCACCTGGCCGCGCTTGAAGGGCTGGCCGATCGGGATGATCATCCGCCCGCCGGGCTTCATCTGCTTGAACAGTTCCGGCGGCGCAAAGGTCGCGGCACAGGTCACGATGATGGTATCGAACCCGTCCTTGACCTCGGGCCAGCCGAAATAGCCGTCGCCAACCTTGGTATGCACATTGTCGTAACCGATCGGCGCGAAGATGCGCCCGACGGCACGCCCCAGCGGCTCGATGATCTCGATCGAGTAGGACTGCTTCACGATCCGCGACAGCAGAGAGCTTTGGAATCCGCTGCCGGTGCCGATCTCAAGCGTCGTGTGCTCGGGCTTGGGCTGGCAAATCTGGGTCATGTAGGCCTGCCCCAGATAATCCGACAGCGCTGACCCATAGCCCAGGCCCCAGGGCTTCGGCGTATCTTCGTACGCATCGCCCGGGGTCGCACGTTTTTCCGAGTAGATGTAGTGGAAATACTCCCGCGGCACAGCCTCGAACGCCGCCACCACGGCCGGATCGGCGCTGCCCAGTCGTTCCTTCAGATACGACTCGATGCGCTTGATCGCCGCCGGCTTGCGGCGCTGGATCGCGTCGAACTGCTGGTCGGTCAGACTGACCGAGCGGCCGGATTCGCGCATCGCGGTCTCATAGGCAGCCTTGTTCCAGACTGGCGCCGCCTTGGCCGACGTGGTCAGGGCCGAAGCAGTCAGGATTGGAGGGGCCAGGGTGGCGGCCGCGGCGCCAGAAATCAGTCCGCGGCGCGAGATCGGGCCGGTGATATGTGCCAAGCGTATGGCTTCCTCATGCCAGGGAAGGTAACGAGCACGACCGCATACAGGATCGCTGAACATAAAAGAACCCTGCTGAACCCGTACTCGCGTGCAAGCAGGTTGGCGGCGGGCGTTGCGACCACCGAAAAGGCGCCGTTCAAGCCCCAGGCCCAGGGCAGCATGCCGCCGTTGCCAGCCTGAGCCAGACCCAGCGGGAAGGGCAGGCCCAGCGCCAGAGAGACCGGAGCCAGGATCCCGACGACCAGCATCGCGCGCAGGTGCCAGGGCAGGTCAAGGGTTGCCAGAATGACAGGTTCGAGGAACAGCAACAGGGCCGCAGTCCAAACGACCACCACCAGACAGACGATCGTAATCGTCACCCCGGCCCATTCCTTCAACCGGTCGGCCGCCATGCTGCCGAGGCCGGAGAACACCAGCATGCCGGTCAGCACCAGGGCGAAACCCGACGTTCGATCGTTCAGCCAGAAACTGGCCTTCTCGATCAGATAGATCTCGATGAACAGAAACCCGAGGCCCAGCGCCGGGAAGTAGAACATCGCGCGCCAGATGCCGCCATTGCCACCGGCGCCGCCATCCGCACCCCGTATCCGCCCGGGCGCGGCCAGCGGCACCAGCAGCACCAGGATCGCGATTACAATGGCTTGGCTCAGGACCGCCAGGTTGACCAAGGCCCCGACCTCGGACTGCGGCAGGATTTCCAGCCGCTTCAGGATCGTGCCCAGATGGTCCAGTCGCAGCACCGCGTAGAAAAACGGGCGATCGAGCGTGACGGGATCCAGATTGAACGTTGCGCGCGACGGTGTGGCTTGGCCTGTCAGGACCGCTTCGGCCTCATCGGCGATCGCGTCATCAGGGCTGATGCCCCCCATCGTGCCCAAATCGAAGGCGACCGCCGGCAGATCGTTGAAGATCCCCGCTCGAGCCGCCACGACATCCATGCCCGGATACCAGGACACGTCGAACGACCGCTCATCGCAGAACGCCTTGATCTCGGCGATTCGCTCGCTCGTCCATTTCTGCCGCGACAGCAGCACCCGCACGCTCCAGGCGGACCGATACACCACGACATGGTCCGTCGGGTCGGTCACACCAACCGAGAGCAGGGCGGCCCGGGCGGTTGCCAGCACACGCAGCGCATAGACCGGAAAATCGCGAATGGAGGCGGGCAGCGACACGATACCCCCCGGGGACAGCGCACGCAGAAACCCCGCCATCGCCTCCACCGTGAACGCCGTGGCGTTGGCTTCCGCGGTGTCCAGAAAATCGGCGGAGAGGTCGACGATGTCATAGACCCCCCGGCGCGTGGCATGCACCGGCGGCGCCGTCGAGATGTTGACGTAGGGATCGGCCCCAAACGCTGGCGACGGCCCCAACCCGTCTCGCAACGCGCGGGCAAGGATCGGCTCCGGCTCCAGCACCCGGACCTGCGTCGCCCCGAGTGCCATCGCCTCCGCAATCCTGAACCCCCCCGACGCCCCGACCAACAGCGTTCGGCTGCGCGGGATCAGCGCATAGGGCAACGCGGCCAGTCCGGCCCTTGCGTATGCGACATCCGGCCCGCCGGCTTTCGGCAGGATCGCGATCCGGTTGCCGTCGCGATACAGACCATAGCCGACGGGCGGGCCATCGATCCCCATCATGCCGGCATTGTTGGAAATATCGGTGTCCACGCGCTCGGTGAACGTATCCAGCAGGATATAGTTGCCGCGGGGCGACAGGACCTCCGCCACGACTTCCGCATCCTGGGTGTGCAGCGGCGCGTAGATCGCCTTGAAATCGTTGATCTCCGCTTGCTTGTCCAACAACAGCACCGCTTCCGCGGCGCCTAAGGCGAGGAACGCGGCAAGACTGGCACGCCAGCGCAGCGGCCCGGTCAGGAACAACGCGCTGGCGGCCAGCGGGACCAGCAGCAACGGCACCAGATCGAAGGCGTGCACGCCGAACATCGCCACCAGGATCAAAGCGGCACCGGCGCCGGCTCCGGTCAGGTCATACCCGTAGACCAGCCCGATTCGGCCCGCATTCAGAACGAAGCTGAGGCTGATGAACACGCCGGTCAGGAAGAAGAACGGCAGCAACGCGGCGTAATAACCGGCAATATTCAAAAGCTGCGGCTGCCAGGTGGCCGCGTTCTGCAATTGCAGCGGATTGAACGGGTTGGCGCCGGTGAGGTAGTAGCCACCCGCGGCGGTCAGTACCAGGAACGTGGGGAGCATCGCCAGCAACGCCTGTCCATTGCGGGCAAACGCGTCGCGGAACAACGCCAGCACGACGCCGCTGAGGGCGAAACCAACCATGACGATGGAGATGACCCAGTAGCCATACTCGGACCATTTCGCGACGGCGAAATACCGGGTCAACGCGGTCTCGTAGCCGACGGCCGCCAGCGCGACCAGAAACAACGGCAGCAGGTTCAAGGCCACACCCGGCGCCGGATGAAACCATCGACCAATTGGTTGAACCGCGCAGGTTCGTCCACGAACAGGGCGTGTCCGGCCTCGTAAAAAATGTCCGTCTCCGTGCCGGCCCTGTTTCGGGCAAGATTCTGCGCCTGCCCCGCCCAACGCGGGCGGACCACATACATGACCGGACGCTGGGTCGCATAGACCGCATCGCGCCAAAAACTGCGCGGCACCGGATAGGCCAGCAGGGCCTTGGCGGCCGGCTCCGGCGTGCGCAAGGTCGCCTGGGTCAGACGCTCCAGATAGGCGGCCGATTGCGGCTGGCGAAACATGCTGCGAACGAACTGCCGCATGGCCTGCTCATGCGGTGGCTTGGGAGCCGTGGATGGTCTGTGCGGCCCTGGGACCGGAGCCGGCTCCTCGCCCACCGAATTGTCGACCAGGACCAGGCCCGCCAACCGAGCGTCACCATGGGTGTGTGCATAGGCCAATGTATCGAGCACACCCAAGGACCAGGCGACGATCACCGGCGGCGATGGCGCCAGTTGGGCGATCACATCGCCGATGTCCTTCCCCCGGCGGATATGGTCATAGCCGGTCGCCGGGACGTCGGAGGCGCCCTGTCCGCGCGGATCGAACGCCAGCACGCGGTAGTTTCTGGCAAAAAACCGGATCTGCGGCTCCCAGATCCAGGCCGGCATGGTCCAGCCGGGCACGAACAGGATGACAGGGGCGCCCGCGGGTCCAGAGTCCTGGACATGCAGCCTGGTCCCGTCGCTCGCCACCACGATACGGTCGCGCGCCGTGATGGGCTGGGTCAGGGCGGATTGCGGGGCCACGCAAAGAAGAATCGCCCAAAGAGGAATCGCGAGAACGGGCAGGAGTCGGCACATCGCGCGCAAGAGGCGGCGAAAGCCCGGTGATGTCAATCTCGGGACGCCCAAGAAAGCCCCGGGCTCCGCTCCGGACCCCGCGGGGGGCGTTGCCCCCTCGACCCCCACCAAGGCTGGGCCTTGGATGCCATTTATTGGGTCAGGGACGAAAGGGGGCCAACCATGGCGTTTCAACGCCCGTGTCGGCCCCCTTTCGTCCCTGACCCAACTGATCGCGGTCCAGGGGCCGTGCCCCTGGTGGGTTCGAAGGGCGAAGCCCTCGCGGGGTTTGGGGCAGAGCCCCAAGGCTTTCTTGGGCGCCCGCCGGACCCGGTCAGCCCTTGCCCGCCCGCCGTGGCCATCGCATCAGGAACAACAGCAGCAGCGCCGGCAAGGTGGTGAAGACCATCATCCGGTAGTCGTTCATATAGGCGATGATCTGCGCCTGATGGCCGATCACCTTGTCCAACAGGGCTGCGCCATGGCGGGTGGTCGGGTCCCAGAACCGCTCGACCATGCCGCCATCGGTCAACGCGCGGTTGAACGGCGTCACCGATGCCCCGATCTCGGCATGCATCACCTGGGTGTTGTGGGAGAGCGTCGAGGTCGTCACGGACACGCCAACCGCGGCGCCGATGTTGCGCAACAGGCTGAACAGCGACGTGCCGTCGGTGCGATATTGTCCCGGCAAGGTGGCGAACCCCAGCACCTGCAACGGGATAAAGATCAACCCCAGCCCTGCGCCTTGCACCATGATGGTCATGACGATCTGGGAGGGCGCAATATCCGGCGTCCAGACCGTCATCTCCCAGATCGACCAGACCACCAGCAAAATGCCCAGCGCCATGATCCGGCGCGGATCGATCCGGGACGCGAGCCGTCCCCCCATCAACATGGCCACCATCGTGCCAATGCCCCGCGGCGCCATGATCAACCCGGTGGTATCGACCGGATAGTTCGCCAGGTTCTGCAACCACGGCGCCATCAGCGCGGAGCTGGAGACCAGGATCGTCCCGGCTGCGAACATCAGCGCCAGCCCGGCGACGAAATTCCGGTCGCGGAACACCTCCGGCGGAATAAAGGGCCGGCGGGACGTGAACATGTGCACAATGAACAGATAGATCCCGAGGAACCCCAGGATGGCCTCGACGATGATCTCGCCCGAGTTGAACCAATACTGGTTGTTTCCCCGATCCAGCATGGTCTGCAGCGCGCCAATGCCCAGCGACAGCACGCCAAAGCCGATCCAGTCGAACCGCAGATTGAAATTGGGATGCGATCTCGGCATGAAGATCAACAGCCCCACCGAGGCCAGCACGCCGAACGGCAGGTTGATGTAGAAGACGAAACGCCAGTCGTACAACTCGGTCAGATAGCCACCCAGGGTGGGTCCCAGAATGGGACCGATCATGACGCCGACGCCCCAGATCGCCATCGCCTGGCCGCGCTGCTCGATCGGATAGATGTCCATCATGGTTGACTGCGACAACGGCACCAGCGCGGCGCCGAACAGGCCCTGGAAGATGCGGAACAGGACCATCTGGTCCAGCGACTGCGCCGCGCCGCACATCATCGACGTGACGATGAAGCCGATCAGGCAGGTGATGAACAAATACTTGCGACCGAACCGGGCGGCGAGCCACCCGACCGGCGCGGTCATGATCGCCGCCGCCGTAATATAGGACGTCAGAACCCAGGTGACCTCATCCGCCGAGGCAGACAGGCTGCCCTGCATATAGGGCAAGGCCACGTTCGCGATCGTCTGGTCCAACGCCTGCATCAGGGTGGCACCGACGGTGCAGATCGTGATCAGGAACCTGTGCGGGACTCGATCGAATTGGGTCTGCGACACGCGGCAACCGCGATCAGTAAATATCCCGCAGGGTACGCTTGTGGCCGGTATCGATAGTGGCGATCACGCTCATACCGGCGCGCAATGGCGGTTCGTCCGCGGTGCGCTCGATCCGGATCCGTACCGGGATGCGTTGCACCACCTTGACCCAGTTGCCTGAGGTGTTCTGGGCGGGAAGGATGGAGAATTCCGACCCGCTATTGGGCGCGATGCTTTCCACCACGGCATTCCAGCGTCGTCCCGGATAGGTGTCCACCGTCACGGTCACCGGGTTCCCCGGCCGGACGTGGGTCAGCTCGGTTTCCTTCGGATTGGCCTCGACCCAGATGCGTTCGTCGGAGATCAGACCGAACGCGGCGGTCGCGGCGGCCAGATACATGCCGGGCTGGATCGACTCGACCTGCGTCACGATCCCGGCAAACGGCGCGTGGATGACCGTGCGGTCCAATTGGCGCTGGGCTTCATCCAGATGGGCCTGCGCCTGCAGATAATCGGACATCTTGCGGACATCGACGTCCGGATTGCCCCCCAGGCGAGCCAATTGCACCGCGGCGGTGACCTTAAGTGCCTCAACCGCCTTCTTGTTGGCGACGAGCTGGAAGCGAATATTGTCATATTCAGCCCGCGTCACCCCGCCGCCGCGCACCAGGCCAACCAGGCGATCATGGTTGGCCTGATCGGCCTCCACCTGGGCGGACTTGACCTCCACATCATGCAACATGCGCTGGTATTCGAGCTTCATTGCATTGAGGGTCGAGACGATGCCGTTGCGCGCCGCGGTCGCGCCGGCCACCGCGATTTCGAACTTCCTTGGCTCCAGACGCAGCAGGATCTGGCCCTTTTCGACACGCTGGCCCTCCCGCACCGGGATATCCATGACGATGCCGGACACGTCGGTAGAGAGAACCTGCTTGGCGGCCCGGACATAGGCGTCATCGACAGAGACATAACGGCCGCCGTTCAGCCAATAGGCCCCCGAGCCGACAGCGACGACCAGAATGCCGCCCAGCATCAGGATCGGGCGCAACGCCCGTTTCGTCAGGCCACGCCCCCGCGTCTTGGGCTCGGTCACCCGGGGCGCGTCACTCGCCGTTGCGGATTGCGACATCAGACCGCTTCCCGCGTTTCACTGGGAGGTGCGACATAGGGTGTGCGGCGGGTCGCGTGCGCGTCCTGCGTCAGGGTCGTCTTCATGCGCAGCAATGCCTCGGTCATGGTGTCCCGCGTTTCCTCATCGATGCCGTCGGAGACCATGCGGGCCATCTCGGCGCGTTGCTGGTTGATTTCGAACAAAAGAATATAGGCGGGATCCAGCAGATGGAGCCGCCAGATCCGCCGGTCGCGCGGATCCGGGCGGCGTTCCACCATCCCGCGCGCTTCCAAACGGTCGATCAGGCGAGCGACGGTAATCGGCTCGACTTCCAGATGTTCGGAGAGTTCCTTCTGGGTGATACCGGGTTGACGTTCCAGCCAAATCAAGATGCCCCATTGTGCCCGGGTCATCCCGTGCGAACGCGCGCGCTTGTCCGCATCGACCCGCAACAGACGGGCAACATCGTGCAGCAGGAACAAAAGATCGCGCTGGAATTCTTGCACCGGACCGGGCCAGGAGGTGATGCATCTATGATAAGCTGCGTTATCATATCCACGCCAGGGGTTTGTCATGCGACAAACGCAAATCCGTCCCGCGCCGTCCGGATTGCCCCTCCTGCTCACCCTTCCATGCCGGCGTTAGAACTGGTCTTACAGGCGAGGGGACGAAGATCGATGGCAGGCATGTTCACTTATCTTGCCGTGGCGACCGGAGGGGCGCTGGGGAGCGTGACCCGATTCTGGCTCACCGGGGCCATGACAAAGCTGACCGGTCCGTGGTTTCCCTGGGGCACGCTGCTGATCAATGTCCTGGGATCCTGCGTGATCGGCATCGTCGCCGGGATCAGCCTGACGCCCGATCGCGTCGGCCTGCATCCGGACCTGCGTATCTTCCTGATGACGGGCATATGCGGCGGCTTCACCACCTTTTCGGCCTTCAGCCTGCAAACCTTGGAACTGATCGAAAGCGGAGAGTTACTGGCCGCGGCGGGCTATATCCTCGCCTCGGTCATCCTGTGCCTGGTGTTCGTCTGGGTAGGATGGAAGCTCGGCCGCCTCTGAGCGCCCGCCCGGGTGATGGATGCCGCGGCCGTTCCGTTCGGCATTCATCGTCCTGGGGGCAACCGCCCCGGGGTTAGCCGCCCGGGGTTAGCCCTTGAAGGCCGGGCGCGCCATGCAACGCTTCAGCCAGTCGGCGATCTTTGGATGGGATGTCAGATCCAGCTTGGCGGTCCGCGCCCAGACCATGACCGAAGCAACATTCAAATCCGCGGCTGAGAACGCCTGGCCGAGAAGCCACGGCCGGTCGGCCAGATGGTCCTCCAGCACCTTCAAGGGGCGTTCGAGATCGGATTGGCAGCGCGCCAGGGTGGCGTCATCAACGGGGGACATGCCTAGCGTGTGCAGCATGATAGTCAGCAAGGGCTTCTCGATCTCGGTCATGACCCAGAAGCTCCACTGGGTCGCCAGCGCCTCCTGTTCCAGAGAGGCCAGCCCGACCTCTTTGCCCGCGCCGTATTTCTTGGCGAGGTAGAGGTTGATCGCCATCGACTCGTACAAGGTGAAACCATTATCGTCGATCGCGGGAATGCGCGCGTTCGGGTTGCGCTGCATCAACTCCGGAGATTCCCGGGTCTTGGTGAAATGCACGGGCACGTTTTCATGCGCGACGCCAAGCTCCCGCGCCATCCACAGGCAACGGAGCGCCCGGGATTGCGGAATGCCATAGATTTTCAGGGTGTCGGCCATCGTTTCCTCGCAGGTCGTATCAAAGGCGGTCGGGCCGAACGCTGACGTTCGACCCGACCATACCGGCTACATCTGGGCGTACGAGCCGTTCTTCCAGATATAGAGGACATAACCCGAGCCCGTCGGATCGCCCTTCTTGTCGAAGCTGGTCGGCCCCAGCACGGACGGCCAGTTACCGGTGGCCTTCAGAGCCGCGGCGACCTTCTTCGGATCGGTCGTCTTCGCCTTTTTCACCGCATCCGCCCAGATTTGGATGGCGGCGTAGGTGTAGAGAACGTAGCCCTCGGGGTCGATGCTCTTGTCCTTGAACACCTTCACCACGTCCGCCGCCGTCTTGTTCAGGCGCGGATCGGGGGAGAACGTCATCAACGTGCCCGCACCCGCATCGCCGGCGATCTGCCAGAACTCACTGCTGACCAGTGCGTCGCCCCCGACCAGAGTGGCCTTCATCCCCTGCGCCTTGGCCTGACGGATGATCAGCCCTGCCTCGGTATGATAGCCGCCGACATAGATGACGGAGATGCCGGCCTGCTTCATGCGGCTGACAAGCGCGGAGTAGTCCTTCTCCTTAGGGGTATAGGCCGTGTAGAGCGCCTCTTTCCCGCCTGCGGCGTTGTAGGCCTTCTTGGTTTCATCCGCGAGACCTTTGCCGTAGGTGGAGTTGTCGTGCAGGATCGCGACCTTCTCGCCCTTGAAGTTCTTCGCAAGATACTGGCCGGCAACCTTGCCCTGCTGGTCGTCACGCCCGCAGACGCGGAACGTGTTCCAGCCGCCCTTCTCCGTGTAGTCCGGGTTGGTGGAGGCAGGGGAGATCTGCAGGATGCCTTCCTCGCCATAGACCTTGCTGGCTGGGATGGAACTGCCGGAGCAGAAATGCCCGGCGACCAGCTTCACCTTCTTGGCCGCCATCTGGTTGGCGACGGAGACCGCCTGCTTCGGGTCGCAGGCATCATCGCCGATGCTCAGGACCAGTTGCTGGCCCAGCAATCCACCGGCCTTGTTGAGGTCGGCGACGGCCTGTTCCGCGCCGGCCTTCATCTGCGCGCCGAAGGTGGCGTATTCGCCGGTCATCGGCCCGACCGTGGCAACCTGGATCTGCGCCGAGGCGGGCGCCGAGGCCAGGGCTCCCACAACGGCAAGCATCGCGGCGGCTGCCAGCAAGGATCGTCTGAACATTGCGCGTCGTCCCCTTGGTTGTTGTGTTCCGCCCGAGTCGGCGGTGGCGGCAGACTACAGGCGCACGCGTGAAATCGCCAGGATCGTCCCGGAAGATGCCCTCTCGGGGTCATGATTGGGAACCGACGATGTCCGTTCCCAACGCGTGGGTGCGGTGATCGTATTCCAATAGCCGCGGGAGGTTCGCCATGTGTCGCTTCAGTCTGCCGCTGCTCGCTTTGCTGTGCGTTGCGATCCCGCTGGCTATCCCATTGGCCCAAGCCGACTCCGACAAGGTTCTGACCCGCCCCGGCTTCATCACCCGCCAGGAGGTGAGCACGCGTCTCACCAGCCAGGGATACATCGTCGCCGAGGTTGAATCAGACGATGGCGCCTATAAGGCGAAAGCCATGAAGGATGAGCATCAGGTGAAACTGACCGTCGATCCGAAGACTGCCGCCATCACCGCCGCCGCCAAGAACGACGACTGAACCCGGAATCGGCCATCGGTTTCCAACCGTTCGGCCGAACGGCCAGAGCGGTTTCACCCTGACTGGGCACGGCAGCCCGCTCCAATCCTGGTTCTGTCGTACGGTCCACACGCTGTTACGTTCCGCTCAGCGCGATCCTGCTCTAAGATGCCTGCTGGTTCCATCCTCGCAGGAGTGCGTCCGTGAAGGCTTCGTTGTTCTATCTGCCCAGCATCGGCAGCCGAGCTGAAATCGAGCAAGGGATGGCGGGGATGCGCCCGGAGCTTTATCAGCGCATGCTGAGAGACCTGACCGAGCAGATAAAACTCGCCGACGACCTTGGCTATGACTCGGTCAGCTTCACCGAGCACCATTTCCACATCGAGGGTTTCGAGGTCTCCAACAACCCGGTGCTGCTGGACCTGTATTTCGCGATGCAGACCAAGCGCATCCGGGTCGGCCAGTTGGGCATCGTGCTGCCGGCCGCCAACCCGATGCGGGTGGCCGAGGACATCGCCATGCTGGATCACATGACCGGCGGGCGGGCCAATGCCGGGTTCGCGCGCGGCTATCAGCGGCGCTGGGTCGATATCATGGCGCAGCAGACGCATGGGGTATCCGGCGCCCTACCGCATCAGCACGACGCGATCGACGCCGCCAACCGGGCCGCGTTCGAGGAAAATTTCCAGATCATCAAGAAGTGCTGGACCGAGGAGATGCTGACCCATGAGGGGCAGTTCTGGAAGGTCCCGGCTGGCGAAACACCCTGGACCCTGGATACCACGTCCAAGTGGGGCAAGGGCGTCGAGAACGGTATCCTGAAATCGGTCGGCACCGTGCCGAAGCCGTTGCAGAAGCCGCATCCGCCGTTGTTCCTGCCGTTCGCGTCGTCGGAGAACTCCATCCGCTGGGCGGCAAAGGAAGGCGTAACGGCGATCCTGCCGTCGATGCTGCCGGTGTATGAGAACCACCTCTACGACGTGTACGCCGAAGTGTCCGGCCGCCCGCGCGGGCATGGCACGGGGCTGTTGCGGGACGTCATCATCGCGGACACCGACGAGGAAGCGATGGCGCTATGGGCCAATTCCGGCCAATTCACCGGCCGCGCGTGGTTTGAACCGTTCGGCTTCCGCAAGGGGCTGCAGGACCCGAAGACCGGCGAATACCTGACGCCGCTGCAGGCCCAGAAAGAGGGCTACATCCTGGCCGGGACGGTGGATACGGTGATCCGTGGGGTCGAGGCGAACATGAAGCGCCAGAACGTCGATTGGGTGTTCTGCTACACGTATAACGGGTTGATCCCGCATGCGAAGTTGATGACGTCGATCGAGGCGTTCTGGACGCAGGTGATGCCTCGGTTTGCCTAGCCCATCCCAGCGGCCGAGCCCCGCTCGGCCGCTGGCCGGTCAAGCTTCAGGCGGCGATGCGCTGACCGGGCAGGGACTCGTTGGCGTCATACAGCCAACGGCGGATGGCGTTGCTTTTCGCCGCGATGATACCCAACGCGGTATCGGCCGTGGCCTGGGCCAGCAGTGGGTGCAGCCTGGACCGTAGGAAGGTGACAGGCCGCGCCTCCTCGACTGGTGGATCGTCATTCAAAAGATTGGCGATCGTCCATGCCGCCTGCGCGTCGCCGAACAGCGCCTGAGCCAGCAGAATGAGCGCGCGCAGCCGTGGCTGCCGTTCGGCCAGCGCGTCCAGCCGGGTGCGGTCCCCGTCCTTCAAGGCTTGCTCGAACGCCACCGCGAACGGCGGCATCGTGTCAGGGTTGAACGCCAGCAGCCCGTGGCGGGCGGCGATGAGTTCGGCATAGACGAAGCTGGGGTCGTCTGCCAGCATGGCTTGCACCTCCGCCAGTGCCGTCTGCCGCCTGGCCGGATCGGCACTATCTGCCTGAGCACGCAGCCAGCGGACCCGGCCCAGCCGCAGAACCGGGGCCAGCGTTGGATCGTCGGGCGTGGTGTCCGCGATAGGTGCCGCGATCGGGGCTGCCGCGACGGGATCGACACGCAACACCCGCCCCTGATCCAGAATCCGTTGATACTCCCACAGCACGTCGTTGGAGGGGTGTCGCTCCAGTCCCTGCCGGACGGTGTCCATCGCCGCCTGGGCCGCGCCGCGATGTGATTGCAGCCGAGCGCGGAGGGCGAAGGTCGCCTCGTCCGCGGCCTGGGCGGCGAAGGCGGACTGCACGACCGCCTCGGCGTCGACCAACCGTCGGTCGGCAATCAGAAGTTCCGCGAGTTGGGTGCGGGCAAACGCATTCCCCGGAAACGCCGCGATGGTATCGCGCAGCAGCGTTTCGGCCTCCGCCGGACGGGCGAGCGGGCCGGCGAGCAGGGTCGCGAGTTGGTTGCGGGCGTCGGCGTTGTCGGGATCGCGGCGGACGAAGTCCCAGCCGATCAGTTCGGCGGCCTCCAACGCGCCGCCGGCCGCCATGGCGTCCCGCCAGAGCGACCAAAGATACCGATCGAAGGGTGCCCAACCCAACCCCTCATGGGCCAGGACCGCTGCCTTGCGGGCACGGTCATGCGGTTGGTCGTTGCCCGGCCAGATCAGGGCGGTGCCGAGCGCATGGATGGCCCGGACGAAATATTGGCCCTCGCCGGTGACGCCAACATAGGTGCGATGGCGTTGCAGCAACTGGTCGATCCGCGATTCGGTCACTGGCCAGGGGTTGTGCAGCCGCTCGATCTCCTGGTCGCAGTCGGCCGGGAACGGCGAGCGAAGCGGCGCGCCTGACACGCGAAAATCCTGCCGCAGCATCGGATCGAAATCACGATCGCCACGCCACCAGCCCGGCGCCTTGATGCCCTCGTCCTGGAACGGTTTGGTGGCCAGCAACCGGCCGACCAATTCGCGCCAACGGCCGGCGGTGCGCGGATACAGCGGCTTCAATGCCAGCCATTCGGCCTGGAATTCGGCGTTGGTCGGAGAACGGGCCAACGCCCAATGCGCCAATCCAGCCACCCATGGCGCGTCCGAGCCGGTGGTGCCCTGCTGCAAGCGCCGCAGTCCCAGCAGCCCGATGGCAAGGTAGCGCCGCGGCAATTCGGCGCCGGCCTGCCGACAGATCTCCAGCCACATCGGAGCCAAGTCGTTCGGGTCACGCGGCCCGGCCAGTGCGGCCACCAGAGGCTGCGTCAGCGCCACCATGCGCAGGTACTCCGCCCGCGCATCACGGGCCGGGGACAGCACGAACCGCGCCGCCCATTCGCTCCAGGTGACGAACTGGCGTCGCAAGGTTTCCGCCGCATCGGCAACCTCCAGCAGCGCGACGATTTCAAACGCCTCACAGATTTCCCGCACCCAGCGTTGCTGGCGAGGACGGCCCACTGGCGGCGTCACGCGCCGGCGCTGCTCCAGCCAGCCCAGGATCGCGGGACCCAGCGCACACCGAGCGGGATCACTCTTCGGCAGCCCACCGAACAGCATCCGCGCGGCATCAGGCGCGTCCGCCCGCTCATAGGGCGGAATGCGCGCATATCCGGCCAGAAGGTCGCCAAACGCCGCGATCGGAGACTGGACGAACAGGTCCAGCCAGGGATGACGGGTGGGCGATCCATGAACGGCCGCTAGAGCCATCTACGGCATCTCCTCTCCGAAATCCCCTCGGCCGGAAGCGACCTGAACGGCGAGCAGGTGGCGATTGCGCAACTCCTTAAGGCAATGCGGCGCGGAAGGCGCGGCGATGGTGCCAAGCCCGACGATATGGTGCGGGAGGTAGGTTAACCGCGTATGAAGCATTTCCGCCAGCAATTGCTTTTCATCGTCCACCGGCATCAGCGCCATCGCTCGGCCGTATGGGAGTGTGGCAGGCGCCGGAAAGAAATACTCCCATGGGACGCTGTCCAGGACAGTTGGCGCCGCGAACATGATGGCCGCACCCAGGTCGGCAGCTTCGGCTTTGACCTCCCGAACCGTGTATTGCATCAGCGCGACCGGGATCGGGAGGCGCTTGTCACTGTAATGGGCCAGTCCCATGCGATCGCGCAGGCGCTCAGGCCAATTCGGCGCCGCGATTTCGTCCAACACCTGGTCGCGCCAGGCGGCGAAGGCGGGGCGATGGTCGCGGATGTTGGATGTGTTCCAGATATCCAGGAAACCACGCAACACAGGCTCATCCTTGGCGTCGAATGCCCTTTTCAGGTCATCCAAGGGTTGCCCCCATTTTCCCAACGGGCGGACCAGGCTCTCAACTCGAACGATTGCCTGATGTTCATCGAGACTGCCCGACCCGAGGTCCGCTGGCTCAAATTCAGGCAGAAAACTGTGCGGCAGGTCGTCTGTGACCGTCACGAAAGTTTCGAAATAGTCGACATGACGTTCACGAAGGTCGTTCGCCGTCTCGGCGCCCCGCACCTCCGCTTCGAATGCAGCCAACCGTGCCGCGCTTACCCGTTCCTCAAAGTCCATATTATCTCGGTGCGCCCGCTCCACGATAGCGGCCCGCCGAGCCGCGCGCTCCGCTTCCTCAATGGCCCCATTGTCCAATCGCGCCCGCGCCACGATCCCGGAGGTGTGACGGCTCGATTGATGAACAACCTGCAATCTGGCGTCGGTAAAGCGCACGACGGACCGCTCATGCTCCCTGTTTCGTTGGCGTGAAGATTAGACCGATATCTCGTGGTACACCATCCCGGCCCGAAGGGGGGCCATACAGGCTGACAGCCTCCCCAACCTGATGCATCATCGCTGCACCGCACAATCCCAGCGCCCGGAGACCAGCCGCATGGACATCAACCTCCCCGATGTGAAGGCAGAGGTCGAAGCCGCATTCGCCCGATACGAAACCGCGCTGGTCACCAACGACGTTGATACCCTTCAGGCGCTGTTCTGGAACAGCCCGCACACGATCCGCTACGGCATCGCCGAGATCCTGCACGGATGGGATGAAATCGGCGCGTTCCGGTCTGCCCGTTCACCGGTGGGCCTCGCGCGAAGCATCTCCCGCACCGTCATCACCACCTACGGGCGCGATTGTGCCACGGCCTCCACCCTGTTCCATCGGGATACCATCCCGGGCAAGACCGGCCGACAGATGCAAACCTGGGCCCGCATGCCCGAAGGTTGGCGCATCGTCGCCGCCCATGTCAGCCTGATCGACGCAGCGTAAGGATAGGAGCACAGCCATGGCGGATTACGATCTGGTGGTCGCGGGCGGCACCGTCGTCACCCAATCGGACATGTTCCGTGCCGATATCGGCATCATCGGCGAACGGATCGCCGCCATCGGCCTCGACTTGCCGGGGGTGAGGCGAATCGATGCGCATGGGCTCTGGGTGATGCCCGGCGGCGTCGACTCGCACTGCCATATCGAGCAGCTCCAGGCCGGCGGCGGTGCCGATGAGGAGACCTTCACCACCGGCAGTATCTCGGCGCTGGCCGGCGGCACCACCAGCGTCGTGACGTTCTCCACCCAGTTCAAGGGCGGCGACATCCTGGTGCCGCTGGCCGAGTATCACCGGCGGGCTCGCGCCGCGATGGTGGACTACACGTTCCACCAGATCATCACCGACGCCTCGGACGAGGTGATGTTCAACCAAGTCCCGCAGGTCGTGGCCTCCGGCGTGCGCAGCCTGAAAGTGTTTCTGACCTACGACCCGCTCCACCTGGACGACCGCCAGTTTCTCCGCGTGCTCGCCGCCGCTCGGCGTACCGGCGCGCTGGTCACCGTGCATTGCGAGAATTACGAAGCCATCCGCTGGCGCACCGCCGCCCTGCTCGCCGACGGCCGCACCGCACCGAAATACCACGCCTGGTCCCGCCCCAGCATGATCGAGCGCGAGGCCGCCCACCGCGCCATCGCGCTCGCGGAAATGGTCGACCAGCCGATCCAGATCTTCCATGTCTCCTGTCCGGAGGTGGCGGACGAAATCGCCCGTGCCCAGGCGCGCGGCCTGAAAGTCTGGGGCGAGACCTGTCCGCAATACTTTGTCCTGTCCGCCGCCCATATGGACCGCCCCGGGTTTGAGGGCGCCAAGTTCATGTGCAGCCCCGCCCCGCGCGACGCAGCGGCCAGCGAGGGGCTATGGGATGTGGTGCGCAAGGGCACTTTGGACATCGTGTCCTCGGACCATAGCGGCTGGGGCTACGATACGCCGGTCGGCAAGCGGGTGAACGGGTCCGACGCATCCTTCCGCGATATCCCCAACGGCGTCCCAGGGCTGGCCGCGCGCCTGCCCATCGTGTTCAGCGAGGGCGTCTCCAAGGGCCGCATCGATCCCTGTCAGTTCGTCCGCCTGACCGCCACCAACCCGGCGCGCCTGTTCGGCCTTTACCCGCGCAAGGGTGGCATCGCCCCCGGTGCCGATGCCGATCTGGTGCTCTGGGACCCGACGAAGAAAGTGACCCTGACCAACCAGACCATGCAGCACATCATCGACTACACCCCGTACGAAGGCATGGAGGTCACCGGCTGGCCGGTCGCCACCCTGCGGCGCGGAGAGGTCGTGATGCGCGACGGCAAGGTGCAGGCGGAACCCGGCAGCGGGCAGTTCCTCGCCCGCGGTCCGTACGACCTGATCAAACCCACCGGACGAGTGCCGGACGGGTTCGACGCCAGCGCCTTCCTGGTTTGAACCGCGGCCGGAATGCCGGCGACCCGATCTCGGGCGTGCGGCCGGCCATCCGCTTACCGAGAACACGGCGACAGCCCCGTTGAAACGCTAAGCCGTTACGGCGTTGGCTGTTGACACCGCCTGCCTGACTGACGGGCCGGCGAGAAGGCCGTATCAACAACCAACGCCGTAAGACCCAAACGCGAAGCTTGGCCAGTAACGCGTCGATATGCCCCCGCATTGCCCCTCATCCTAAATTCGGCAGTTTCCTGCCAAAACCGACCTGATCGCATTGATACAACGTCGGAATCTCAGCTTTGCGGCAACACCAGAGCAGTTGACAATGACGGCGCTGTTTCAAAGGGCTAGCCTTCAACTGCCGAATTCAGGCTCATTGGCGATCTTCTGGGCTCATCGCGATCGGGTGATCCCGGACGCTCGCCGTGACCGGCGTGGAAATGGTTTCCGGCAACACCGGTTTCCCGTCGTGGGTCGCCCCTTTGACGCTCACGTGGGAGGTCGCTTCCAACGACAATCCGGCTGTCGGCTGGGACCGGTGCACCTCAGCGAAAGCGCCGATTCAGATCGGATCGGCGAACCGAGCCGCTTGATGCACGTCCAAGGGAATTCGTAAATCCCGCGAGCCATGGAGAAACCCAATCCGCGGGGCCTCCCGACGCCTTGGTTATTCCATCGCCGACCGTGTCGCCGCCATGCTGCGCCGGCCCGCCATGCGGTCCCACCAGGCCGAAACCGGCGGGCACGCGTCAAGCATCGCCCCGCCTTCCGGCGTCATGCGAAAATAGGCGAACATCGGCGCCGCATGAAGGTCGGCCAGGGTCAGCGTCGTCCCCGCGAGCCATGGACCGCCCTGCCCGATCTCCGCCAACGCCCGCAGACAGGTCTCCGCCCGCGGCAGCGCTGCCGCGATCCGCGTCTCATCGGCGGTTCGACCCCACATCGGCGCGCGCAGCCGTTCGACGAAAATATCCCAGACCATGGTCCGGTAGCAGTAGGAATCCAGCACCCCAATCGCCTGGTTCATCCGCGCCCGGGCCAGTGTTGACACGGGCTGCAACGGCGGCCCGTCGAACGCCTCGTCGACATAGCGGGCGATGGCAGAACTCTCATAGAGCGCGAAGGATCCGTGTTGGAAGGCCGGGATCCGCCCGAACGGATGGCGAAGCAGATGGTCGGCGGGCGGGCCGCCGGGTCCGAAGACCTCGACCGGCACCAGGTCATAGGCGACGCCCTTCTCTTCCAGGGCCAGGCGCACCGCCCGAACATAGACGCTGTTGGGGGAGCCAAACACGATCGGCCGGTTCATCGCGCGAACCCTTCCTCCCCGGTTCAGTCCGATGCCGCTTCCATGTCCGCGGCCACCGGGGTCACCACCGGGTCCGCCGCCACGGGGGCCACCCCGGTATAGAGATGCGGCCAGCGCCGCTTCACCAGCGGACCGTCCTGACTATAGGCCAGGCAGGTGTTCAGGATCTTCGGCGCCCCGCCCATCTTCTCGGTGATACGAGCATCGACCTTGTCGCTGCCGGGAGGCTGGCCCTCCCCAGCGTCCTGCATCTCCCGCCGTACCTTGGCCGGATTGATCGCCTGGAAGGCCGTGGTCGCCATCTGCTGCAGCAATTCCCGCAGATGGGTGCAACCGACCGCGCCACCTACCAGATGGTTGGCATCGCGCAGGAAGCCGGCCTTGATCCGCAGCCCGACCAGCCGGGAGAAATTCGGCGCCGCCATCGGGCACATGGCATAGGGGGTCTTGTCGCTGACTGCCTCGGCCGCGACGATTTCCATCGTGTCGTTCACGGTCAGGCGCAGCCACATGTCGTGGATCGGCTCCCCGGCGTCGATGAAGCCACGGTCGAAATTGGTCTGGCCGAAGCTTTTGACGTCGGTCAGATGCGCCTCGATATCGAACAGCCCGTCCATGCGTCGGTAGCCGTTGATCTCAATGGATCGCGTATGCTGCACCTCACGGTCGGCGGGCGGGCTCAACGGCATGCCTGGGCTCCTGTCTGCTGCGCTGCAACACAGCCATATGGCATTGGCCCGATCCCTGGCAATTGGTTTCGCCAGCATGGCTGATCCGTCCGCATTGATCAGGATCAATGCACAAGCCGGCCGCTCCGTGTCTCTATGTTGCTATTCTTGCCCATCCGCCAAGGCACGTCGTACCGCATTCCAATACCCTCGCATGTTGAGTTGTTATTTTCCTAAGAAACACCCGCCTGGGTGGCACCTCGTTCCGCCGGTTCCAGGACAAATCCCAGCGACTTCGCGCGCCTTTGGAGATTGTTGAGGACCCGTTGCTTGTATCGGTCTTCGTAATAGGCCGCCCCAGGATCGGCATACGACATCCCATGCCGTAGCGTGTTGTAGAACAGAACGGCGATCTTGCGCGCGGTAGCGGTGATCGCCTTCGCTTTCCCCACACGCGCCGACAGCCGTCGGTAGAATGCGCCCAGCGCGGTATCGGTCCGGCCAACGGTTACTGCCGCGAGCCGTAACAAGGCCGCGGCACGGTTGCTGGTTCGCC
>Ga0082335_1002440_pt1 | contig 34824 bp, 27 predicted proteins | sample Subgrocontami58m_FD_72375 | JGI IMG/M metagenome (GOLD analysis project Ga0082335, IMG submission 72375) | Subsurface groundwater microbial communities from S. Glens Falls, New York, USA - GMW37 contaminated, 5.8 m (SPADES assembly) (version 2) ... | reverse complement strand
ATAAACACAGCTGCAATAATGATAAATAAATACTTCTTCATTTTTTCCTCTGTTTATTGTTGGTGAGTCTTTCTATGTAATCTGTGATTGGCATATTTGATGTCTTAAATTAAATATATTTACAAATCAAAATTATGAAAAAGAAAATTGTTTAATGAAAAAAAATGATAATCATTTTTAAAAATAAAAAACCGGAGCGCAGAACAATCAGCATACTCCGGCTGCTTTTCTAAGAGGAGCTTTATTAATTAATTGCGTGGTTGATAAACTATTTTTCGGATTGTATCGAATTGGAGATATGGATATTCTTCTCTAAGTGTTTCAATTGCATTACTCGCACTTACTTTTTGTGTCCGTAAATCTTTGAATTTTTTTCTGATGATATAATCGCGTACGGATTTCTCATCAATTAACCCTCTGCTTGTAAGTAGCGAGTAAAGATCATCGCTGATCAATTCGGCAATCGGGTTATTGCTATGATTTAGATTTTCCATGTTGCCTCCTAATTAAATGTTAATTTATTTTTTTTTCGAATCGTCTAAGTATCTGAGTTGTATTTAATTATTTGATGGGGCTTTGTAAACTGCACAATTGTGCGGTTTTTTATAGAAAAGAGATGAAATTTGGTACTGACCTACATATTCATGTAGTTGGTGAGATATTAGTTATTTGCTTCGAGATATAAAGTAAAAATAATTAGTCGATCTAACACGCTGCGTGAATTATAGAATATAATTTGATAAACTGTTAAAACAGTTAAACAAATCACCATTATTTTGATTAACCCCGCGATTAATCGCGGGGTTAGAAAAATAAGGCGCAACTATAGAACCGTTTTAACGGTTTAAATTCTAATTCAAAAAATAGATGTGATCTAATATTTTTCTATTAAATCCAGAAACGAGTATCCAGTATCTAGATAAGTCCTTTTCGAATTGCTTTTGCTACAGCTTCTGATTGCGAATGCACATGAAGCTTTCTATAGATATTTCTAATATGATGACGAACAGTATCAACACTAATAAATAATCTATCGGCTATTTCCTGATAATTATTTCCATCCGATAAAGAAGTTAATACTTCTATTTCCCGCGTTGATAAGTCAGTTTCTTTTTCTTCAGAAACTTTTCCCTGTGTTTGACGAAATACATTTATTACTTGACGTGCAATCAATGAGCTCATCGGCGCTCCGCCTTCTGATGCATCTTTAATTGCTTCTAATAATCTGCTCGGCGGAGTTTTTTTTACAAGAAATCCGCACGCACCGGCACACAATGCTTTGAATACGGATTGACTATCTTCATAAACGGTGAGCATCAAAATATTTAGATTGGGTTTAATTTTTTTTGCTTTGGCAATACCATCAATGCCGCTCATACCGGGCAAACCAATATCCATTAGAACAACATCAACGTCCATCCTCTCTAATTTAGAAAGAAATGATTCGCAATCATCAAAAGAACCAACGCAGCTGTAGCCGCCTGTTCCGTTAATTAATGCGGCAAGTCCTTCTCGAATTGTATTGTTGTCTTCTATGATTGCTACTTTGATCATTTAATAAACTAAGCTTGTTACAATCGCAAAATAACAATTAAAAGGGATGGTTGAAAATATTTGATTGGTTACTTTAGACGTGATAAAATGATGTTTCTTATTCCGCTTAATTTTCCTTTAAATATTATAGTAGTTCCTTCGTTAGAAGAAGTAATTGTTAATTCACCGCCTATCGCTGTCGCACGATTTTTCATATTCAATAAACCGTTACCTTGTAATTTGTTACTAGCATCGAGACCAATTCCGTCATCTTTTAAAATTAATTCCAATTCATCTCTTTTTAGGCTCGCCTCCAAAGTTATCTTTTTGCATTTGCTGTGTTTAATGGAATTATTAATTCCTTCCTTAAACATTAAAAATAAATTCTGTTTGTGTTCCATTGGAATTTTAAGCGAACTGAGTTCTTCAAGATTAGATGTTTTAAATGAAATCCCCGCTAAATTTAGAAGATCGCTGTAAGTATCTTTCAATCTTAAAATAAGATGGTAGAAAGAATCGCGTTGCGGATTAACCATCCAGACAATATCACTCATATTATCAATCAGTTGACGAGCTTTATCGCTAATACTTACTAGGTGTTGAGAAGAATTTTGAATTTGCTGAGCTGCAAGTTCGCTTAAGATTGATATTTCAGTTAGACCCGATCCAACGTTATCATGTAAATCAGCTGCAAGTTTTCCTTTTAGTTTTTCAATTGCAAGTAACCCACGATATCTTATCGTGCTCAAGTAATAGATTATAAAAGCCACAATTAAAATTGAGAGAGTTAAGAACCACCATGTTCTCCAAATTGGCGGTAATATTTTTAAATAGATTTTTGCGCCGTCATTATTCCAAATTCCATCATTATTTGAACCGCGTACCCGGAAGATGTATTCACCCGGTAATAAGTTTGTATAATTTGCAATTCTTCTTCTAGAATCTACATAACGCCAGTCATCTTCAAATCCTTCAAGTTTGTATGCATACTGGTTATCTGAAGGATTAGTATAATCGAGCGCTGCAAATTCAAACGAGAAAAAATTCTGCGAATAGGAAAGTACTAAAGTATCTCTTTCCCCTCTTACCGGTTCATTAAATATTCTTACGGAACTTATTGCGATTGGCGGAACATATTTATTATCTAACACACTATCCGGATAAAAATAATTCAATCCATTGATTCCGCCGAAAAACATTTCACCATTCTTTGATTTATAATATGCACCGCCGCTAAATTCCAAACTTTGTAATCCGTCATGAAGATCATACTGTGTAAAGTTTTCTGTCTGTGTATTAAATTTAATTAACCCGTTATCTGTGCTCATCCAAAGATTTTTTTGATTGTCTTCAAGAATTCCATATACAACGGAACTTCCAATCTTATTTTTTTTATTGTAACGTGTAAACCGTTCCGTTTGCTTATTCAACCTTTGAATACTTCCCCCGTAAGTTCCGATCCAAAGATTTTGCATCGAGTCTTCATAAATTGTCATAACACGGTTATCGCTAATACTGGATTCATCGCCTAAAATATTTTTGTAAGAAATAAATCTTTCGGTCTTAGGATCAAACTTGTTTAATCCTCCGCCAAACGTTCCGATCCACAATATTCCATCACTGTCTTGAAAAATTGTGTAAGTTCTATTGTCGCTGATACTAAATGGATCGTTTGGATTATTCATATACCGTTTAAAAGAAAATCTGCCTGATTGTATGTCTGCATAAGATAATTTATTTAGACCTCCGCCAAAAGTTGCTAACCAAATATTCTGATCTCTATCCTTAAAAATTGATTGAACTTGATTTGCGCCTATGCTTGTAGAATCACCCGAAATTTTAATATAGTGTTTTGATTTGCCCGTTGATTTATTAAATATGTTTAACCCGCCGCTGTAGGTTCCGGTCCATAAAAATCCATTTTCATCATCTAGAATTGAACGAATGTGGTTATCGCTAATTGAACCTTCGATACCGGTATTCGATGTATAGTAAGAAAATTTTTTACTCTTCCGGTCATATTTATTTAAACCGCCTTTAAAAGTACCAATCCATAAAACATTGGCGGCGGCTCCATCAATAGCCCAGACAACATCATCGTTCAAACCGTTAATGCCATTTACATCTTTATTGATCTGCTTAAACTTTACTGTGTTATGTTCAAGTTTACTTAATCCTTTACCAAGATGAGTTCCGATCCACAATGAACCCGATCTATCTTCTAATATTGAGAGCACATCATTTTTGGTAAGGCTGGTTTGAATTTTAGGATCGTTTTTATAAACATAAAATTTTTGTTTGCCCGGATCAAAACGGTTTAATCCGCCGCCAAAAGTACCAAGCCAAATCGCTCCAACTTTATCTTGAACAATAGTCATTACAAAATTATTTGATAAACTATTGGGATCGTTAGAGTGATTTACAAATTTTTCAAACCGTGCTTTCTCGGGAGAAACATTTAAATACTGATTAGAAAGTTTATTCAATCCGCTGCCGTAAGTCCCGATCCAAAGATTACCGTTTCTATCCTTCATTAACGATACAATTCTGTCATCGCTTAAACCCCATGCATTATTGTTTTGGGGATAATGTATAATTAAAGTTTTTTCTCCAACTGTAATTTTATATAGTCCGCCACCCAGAGTTGCGACCCAGATAACATTATTTTCATCCGCAATAATTGCTTTAACTCTATTCGAATGAAATCCGTTTGGATCTTTTTCGTTATAATGAAAATGTTCGTACTTATTTTTTGATATGTCTAATTTTACCAACCCTCTGCCCCAGGTACCAATCCACAAAAATCCGTTCTTGTCTTGGGCAATTGACGTTATTGATTTTTCATTGTTGCGGGAAAATGGAAGTGGAAAGTCATAATATTTTTCGTCGGGATCAGTATCCGTTTTTAATAAATTTGTAAAATAATAACGGGAAAAAATACCGCTCTTTCTATCATACTTATTCAAGACTCCTTCAACTGTACCAATCCAAATATTTTCATCTTTATCTTCAAACAAAGACAATATTCCGTTATCTGAAATTGTTGTTGTGTCAGCAGGATCATTTGTAAATACAGTAAAATTATATCCGTCGTAACGGTTAAGACCGTTGGCTGTTCCAAACCAGAGAAAACCTTTTTTATCCTGTAGCATACATAAGATTGTGCTTTGGGAAAGTCCGTCTTCAATTTTAATCTGTTTGAATTGAACCTCTTCCTGCAATATCAAATTATCCGCAATAGTTAGATCTGCCGTCATGAATAGAAGCGGAATTACAATTACCCAATATTTAATCAGAGGATTTTTCACATTTTAGACAAACAATAAATAAATTATTAAGCACAATATAAATCGAGCCCCTAAAAATCTACTCAAAATAAAAGTTATTTTCATCTTATCTGTATTTGAAAATGTTAGGTGAAATCTTCAGATAGTTGCATTATATTAGACGTGTAAGAAGAATGGAAAAAATCTATGATAAAATTATTTTTTATAATGACTATTTGTCTTTCGGTTTGCTTCATTGCCGGTTGCGATAAAGGAATTGAACCCGAGCCTGAAAAATCTCCTCAAGCAGAAATAATCGGTTTCAGCGGTAAAGTTACTTTTACGGGTAATTGGCCCGCCGGAATAACCCGTACTCATATTGTTGTATTTAAAAATGAGATTCTAACTGTTGATGACTTTTCTTTTCAAAATCTTGCATTTGTAGTTGATCCTGTCCCCTTCGAGAGCTCGGAATTTACTTACGATTCAGGAATAAATAATTTCTTCTCTCTTACGCTTGCAGAGGGAACATATAAATATATTGTTGTTGCTCAATCTAAAACGCCGACTATTTCTTTTAATAGAGACGATTGGTTTATTGTTGGTGTTTATTATAATAACGAGGATCAATCAAAACCCGGCATGATGACATTACAAAAAGGAAAAATTACAACCGGTATTGATATCAATGTTGATTTTAATAATCCGCCGCCACAACCGCCAAAGTAATTTTGTTGTTGGATTTTATTTTCAAAGTGTAAAAAGAAAAGGTGAGAATAAAATGAAAAAGTTTTTAATTGCTTTAATATTGACTTCCTCCATTGTTAGCTTTGCACAAAATTCTTCTCTTATAGGAAAAATTATTTCAGATAAAAATGAACCGCTTGAAGGTGTAAACGTTCTAGTTTCGGGAACTCAATTTGGTGCTGCGTCTTTGAGTAATGGAAGTTTTGAAATTAAAAATCTTCCCTTTGGAGATTACACACTCGAAGTTTCAATGATAAGTTATGCGAAAAAGAAAATAACCGTTTCCTTCAATTCTGATTACAAGCCGATAACAATTGTTCTTTCTGAAGAAGCGATTCAAACCGATCAAATTATTGTAAGTGCTGGTAAATATGAACAACGGGTTCAGGACTTGGCGGTTAGTACTGCAATTATTTCTCCCGATTATTTATCACGCAATAATTATTTAACGTTTGATGATATGCTAAGAAACGTTCCCGGTGTACAATTAAATTTGGAACAGCCAAGCATCCGCGGTTCAAGCGGATATAGTAAAGGCACAGGTGCGCGAGTATTGGTTGCCGTAAACGGTATCCCAATGTATTCCGGCGACACGGGAGATATTGTTTGGGAATTAATTCCGACCGCAGATATTGAACGCATAGAAATTATTAAAGGTCCCGCAAGTTCGCTTTATGGTTCATCGGCAATCGGTGGAGTAATAAATATTATTACTAAATCAACCGTGAAAAATTCTATTACACATTTTAGTTCTTACTTCGGCATGTATGATAAACCCTCTTACGATTTTTGGAAGTGGGATGATGCTATGCGTAACTTTTACGGAATGGAACTTACGCATTCAGGTTCTTCTGAAAATCTTGGTTATACTTTTTCTTTTAAGAAATTTGATAATATGAGTTACCGCCAAAATGATTATGCCAAACGTTATCTCGGTTACCTAAAATTAAATTACGAATTCAATGCGGAAAATCATTTAACATTCTTTGCAGATTATCTAAATATGAACCGCGGTAATTTTCTTTATTGGAAAGATTCGCGCAATGCACTCGTTCCCAAAGATGAAGACAACGGCAACACTGTAGAATCAAACCGCTTTTTTACCGGATTAATTTTCCGTCATCAGTTTAGTAAAAATATATTCTCCGAATTGAAATCGAGTTATTACTACACAAAATTTGATGGTCGTGGTATTGAACTTACAACTTCAACAGCAAATCTTTATAGGAATGAACTGCTTGCAAATATGATCTTATCTAATGAGTTCATTCTTACATCCGGTGTTGAAGCATCATATTCAAAAATTTCTTCCAACATATTTAAGAACCCAAATTTTTTCGGTGCCGGCGCTTATTCTCAATTAGAATACAAAGGCATAACAAATCTCATCGCTACAATTGGTTTGCGTTATGATTATATGAAGTTGGATTCCGTCAATAACGCCAATGCTGTAACTCCTAAAGTCGGATTAAATTATAAACTCACAAAAGATTTTATTCTGCGCGGATCGTTTGGAACCGGATTCCGTGCACCAACTCCGTCTGAAGTGTTCACAACTACGGCAGTCGGAGGAGGATTTAGTATCAAGGGCAATACTAATCTTACAGCCGAGACAAGTTATTCGTTTGAGATCGGTTGTAATTATCAACCCGACAAAATTTTTTCTGTTGATTTGTCTTTATACCGGACTAATTACAAGAATTACATTGAAGCCAACCTAACTAAAAGTGCTGAGATACAATTTATTAATCTATCCGAGGCGAAGATAGAAGGATTGGAAATTGGTTCTAGTTTTTATTTAGTGCCGGATCTTATCTCAGTAAATCTTGGTTATAATTTTATGAATGCAAGAAATTTAGCCAATGATAAATTTTTAAAGTACCGGCCTCAACATACTTTTAACGCACAAGTGCGGATAACTCCAAATCCTTTTGATATTGGAATTAATTTTAGATATGCGAGCAGAGTGGAAGAAATTGATGATCTTATTACCCAGCCGCCGATTTCATTAGTTGTTGACGGCGATAAGCGTGTTCCTATTTATGTTACAGATATAAGTTTAGGATATAATTTTCTTTTCGATACTGTACCGGCAAAAATTTACTTAAATGCCAAAAACATTTTCAATTATAATTATGTTGAGTTCATCGGCAATATTGCGCCGATAAGAAATTACTCTGTGAGTTTTGAATTGTTTTTTTAGTATCTAAATTGTTCTACTGAAAATGTTGTAAGGAATAATAATGGCTGGTCAATTAATAACTGTACAATAAATAAATGGTAAGAAGAGAAAGTAAAATAAAAGGTGTTTTGGCTAAAATTAAAGCTGACTTACAAGATGATGTGATTCCTTGTATGAACGCGAAATGTAATACTGGCGGATTTTTCTCCGTTCCACTAATTCTTTTTTCATTTATTGAATATTTAGGTGTCCTATGGAAAAATCCCGTTGAAAAAGAACGAAAAAGTAAAAAGAAGAAATATTTTTATTCTTGTAGTCATTTTGAAGATGCTGCCGTACCATTTATTAAAAAATATTTAAGTAGAGTTCGGCCAGAGTATAAGAAATATGGCGGATTGTTGTACGGATTATATAGACATTCATTAGTTCACCATTATCATCCTAGTGTAATAATTTTGAATAGAAAAGAAAGAGTCTCTTGGGCAATAATAAAAAATTCAAAAAAAGGCCATTTAACTATTACTAAAAAAAAATATCCTGAATCAAATGGTAAATTGATTAATCATACAATTTTAGCAATAAACCTTGAAATATTCTTTCTAGATTTATTGAAGTCTATTGATGAATTTGAAGGAGATGCCTTAAAATATTCGACTGTCGGCAATAGGATTCTTAAGGCAGATAAGAAACTAAATTATCCCCGTCCTGAGTATTCATTACCCAGTTATGTTAAAGTTGATTTAAATAATATTTAGCACAACAAACCTTTCAATAACGACAGCGTCTTCGAGTTGTGTTCTTGCGTTCATAAATAAATATTTACAAAGTAATGACAGAAATAATTTCATACTGTGGATTGCACTGCCAAAGCTGCCCTATTTATTTGGCGACAAGAGAAATAGACATATCAAGAAAACAAGAACTTGTTTTCGAAATCATACGCGCATGCGAAGAACATTACGGAATTGAATACAAGTATGAAGACATTAATGATTGCGATGGGTGTACGTCTGATACAGGCAGATTATTTCTTGGGTGTAAAAATTGTAAAGTCAGAATGTGCGCTGTTCAAAAAGGAGTTGAGAACTGTGCGTATTGTAAAGAATATGCTTGTGATAATTTGTTAGAATCATTCAAATCAGATCCCGGCGCAAAAGAACGTTTAGACATGATAAAAAACAGTATTAAAAATTAATCAGCTATATTTTTCTGCATAAATTATAATTCACTCTTAAGTAACTGCTCATTAATTCAAACGTCTGATTAAGTACAAATATTTTTTTAACAGTTTAGGTGAGAATAAAATGGCAGAACATGTTTGTCCGGTCTGGATCGGTTATCTATTACTAAGCCCGCTTAGAAAAATATTTCAAAATCCGAATAAGATTTTAAGTCCGTACGTTAAGAGTGGAATGAAGGTAATGGATGTGGGAAGCGCAATGGGTTATTTCAGTTTAGAGCTTGCAAAGTTAGTCGGTGCAAATGGAAAAGTAATTTGCGTTGATATGCAGGAAAAGATGCTCGATGTTTTGAAGAAGCGTGCCGCGAAAGTAAATTTATTGAGCCGGATTGAAACGCGTTTGTGTAATCAAGAATCTCTCGGACTTGATGATCTAAAAGAAAATTTAGATTTCGTTCTTGCGTTTGCAATGGTTCATGAAGTTCCGGATGCAACTCCTTTTATTAAAGAAGTTTCCGCTACAATAAAAAGAAAAGGTTTTTTGCTTATATCGGAACCGGCCGGACATGTATCTGAAGAGAATTTTAAGAAAACAATTTCAATTGCCGAACAGAATAATTTAAAAGTAATTGATAAACCAAAAATTAAAGGAAGCCATAGCGCTTTATTTCAGAAAGAATAACCGGAGAACAAATGGATTGGACAAAAGAATTTCCCGCATCAATTTTAATGTGCGATAATAATGGAATTGTTGCGGAGATGAACGAAAAAGCCGCGGCTACATTTGCCGATGACGGCGGTTACGCTCTGATCGGAAAAAATTTATTTGAATGTCATACCGCCGTATCAAATGAAAAGATAAAAGAAATAATGGATCAAAAGAAACCAAACATTTACACAATTGAAAAAAAAGGAATCAAAAAATTAATTTATCAATCGCCGTGGTTTGAGAATGGCGAGATGAAAGGTATTGTTGAGCTATCGCTCGAGATTCCTTTCGATATGCCCCACTTTATAAGAGAATAAATTAATGAACGCTCTGAAAAATATTCTTTGTCATTTCTCTCCCGATAAATCGGGATCGAAATGACATTTCAGAACCATTTCGGATGTCTCTAAATACTAATCAGGTTTAGTGCTTTCTTCGTCTTCCTTTTTAATCACCTCAATCGTAAAATTGGCGGCAACGCCGGCAAGCGCGCCAATAGCAGCTACAACCGGGGCGAACAAGGTTCCTATAACTCCAACCGTTACAGGAATCTCAATGTAGGTTCTGCCTTTATCATCTTTAATAATTATCCTGCGCGCATTTCCTTCTTTTATCAGTTCTTCTATTCTAGTAAGAAGTTCTTGTCCTTTAATTTTAAATTCCATTTCATTTATCCCTATTTATAATTTTATACTTATTAAGCTTGGAGCTTCTGATGTTTTATAACAGCAATTTTCAAATCTGATATAATCGCTGAAACCGCTTTCATCATAGAAATAACCGCAGCGACAAATGATCTAGCCCAAAAGGAATTTACCGGCAAATCCATCCAATAATTATTCTGCTGTGATCTAACTACCACACGCGAAACTTTTCCCTCATAAAAATATTTCTCAATGGTAATCGAATTGCTGCCGTTAAATTTCATCTAAGTTTCCAATCCAACTTTCTTTTACAATACTTTAGATGAGCATGAGGCCGTATTTGTTCCGCGAAGAACAAATAAAATTAATTTTGACGGTTAATTATGTAATGATGAGAGAAAATTAGGTTTGCTTTTTAGTAAAATGATTTACTTTATTGATACTTATTCAAACCGCTAACTTAATTACATGTGGATATTCAGTTAGTAATAATTTGTTACTTTTTTTAGAGGAAGAAATTCTTTTCTTTTTTTCCTTTTTTGTTTTTCTAACTTCTTTATTTTCTAAATAATAAAGCCGCACTTCGGGAAAAAGTCCTTCGTTAACAACTTGTAATTCAAAATGAGGAACGCTGCTCTCGCTTGTTTGAAAAAGATTTGTTTGTGTTTGTGTATCAAGTGTTATTGGTAACATGCAATAATAAAAATTTAAGTGAGATTAGCTTCTTTGTGCTTTTAAAATGTATTAAAATTGAATTGTTATTCCTAACAACTTTTAAATATTTTTTTCTTGCTAATAATATTTTTTCTTCAATTACTACTTAAACTTTTTTTACGAATAAAATAAGAGCAGTTGTTCTTATTTCATTTTTTCGAAATTATGAGCTTATGCTTCACAAAATCCGTTCCATCGCCCGGAATTTTGATTATCAGCTTTCCATTTTTTAATTCCCCGCCGGTAATATCTTTAATCAATTCATAATTCATAACTCCTAATTCATAATTTCTATTTGTTTTGCCTTCACAATTAATTATAAGTTTGTTTTCGTCCAACTCTTGAGAAATAATTTTCAATCCTTCGTTCGTAGCGCCGATCGGAGTAACTGATGGTAAGAAATAAATTCCAATCGATGATTTATAATTTATAACTAATTCATTTTCCCCTTTTACCTTGAAATTAGTTTTTAACTGATATGCCTGCTCGTGTTTATCTAATTCATAGTCCAGCTTCTTTCCATTTAACATTACGGAATTAATTTCAACACCTAATTCAAAATCCGGATTAAATTCAAATTCAATTTCTTTATCACTATTTATATCTATTAACAATTTCATTTCACCATTCTGCACTCTACACTCTGCACTCGCTGTTGCATTTCCAACTTTGATATTGTTTACTTTCAAAAATTTCCAATCAGCAGGTAATTTTGGTGCAAAAGTTATTTTATTATTTAGTGCATAAACATCCAACCCAATCAATCCGTGTACTATAGGGAAAACATATCCGCTAATAGAAAATCCTTGATCATGATAAGCCTCTCCGAGTTTTGTATTTATGTCGCCCGAAAAAACTTCAGGTGCAACTCCTAATCCATAATCGAAAACATGCTGAGCAGTATTCCTAACTGTTTGGTAACCTTGTAAATTAAAATGCGTTGCAAATTGAGCTCCGCCAATAAAATACGAAGTGAATGCCCATATAGTTCCGTAATTATAATTTGTCGGTTCATACATTGAAGAAGTGTTTGAAAGATTCCGCACACCCCAATCTGTAACCATATCGCTTTCGTTGAACTGTTTTATTGTGCCTACACTGCGTTTCTCATCGCTTAATCCAAATAGAATTGAAGTTGATGAATAAATATTTTTATCACGAACTTGTTTTCCATCTTCTGCAGCACCAAAACTGTAAAAACCAAGATCATCAATCCAAAATATTTTTTCTAATGCTTGCTGTGCTTTCGGAAAGAGTTTTCCCGTTTCGTTTTCAACCTCTTTATCGCCAACGTACTTAGCCATCAAGTTCACTTCTTTAATTCCTTGTGTCCACAAACTTTGGGTGTAGTTGTCGTTAAATATTTTCACAAGTGTTCCGAATTCCAACACACCAAGTCCGGCACCGCGTAGATCCATTAAACCATCGCCATTACTGTCTTTGCTCAAGCTCCATTTATATGCTTGCACAATTGACTTCCAGCTTTTCTTAATGAATTCCAGATCGCCCGTTTTTCTAAAGTAATCGCCGATTGAAACTAAATACCATGGAGATGTATCTGCGTGGTTATAACCAAAATGATAATCGTTCCACCAATCAACCAGACCGTCGCTTTGAGAAAGTTCATGCGCCATTTTACCAATATCAATTACTTTATCGGCGGGATTCTTTTTTCTTATAGGAAAATTTTCTTGCCGCTGCCATTTTTGTGTGAACTCAAGCGCATCTTTAACAGTTGAGAAGTCTCCGTAACCGTTCATTGCAAGTGAATTAATAAATGCGTCTCCGCCAAAGTACCACGCAAATCCCGGACGACCGCCGCCGCCACTCAAACCATATCCGGCGACTAAACCTTTTCCGAGTGTTGCATTATCTACCATCAAATTATTGAGAGCAACTTTTCCATATTCAAAAGCAAGATTTAATTTTTCATCCGGTGTTATAACTTCAACCGTTGAGTTCCGGAGGTTTTCATAATACTCGTAATTCTTTTTGTAAAACATTTCAATATTGCCAAGAAGATTTTTGTAAAGTGCCTTTACCGAATCATATTTTGATTTAACAGGACTTCCGGCAATTGCGATTGGAATAAAATTATTTTTTGCATCGCCTGGTTTTATATCTATTTTGAATTGAATCGGATTATCGGCAAACATGTGAGCAGGCGGTGCTGCCATCTGTTGTGCAACGGGTGATCCGCATAAAAACAATCCTCTCTGTTGAGATTCAGAAATTACATACGCATTCATTCCGTTATCCCAGTAACTGTATTGTCCGCCGATTCCTGCCGGCCATTGCGGCTGCATGACAGGCATAAATCCGGGAATAATTGTTAGTGGAGTAGTTGTGTTTACATCCAATAAAATTATTGCGCCAGGTTTATCGTGAGGGACAAAAATTATTTCTTTCACTGTGAATGATTCGTAAACAAATGTTAAAGTTGTTGCTTCAGGGGTTACAGAAATATCACGCAGAATATCTTTTGCAAGAATTGGCTGTGTAGTTGTTCCTACAAAGAATTGCATTTCAAAATTGCGCAAAACCTTCCACGGCCAGATCCACATTTCGAATGAGCCGTTTTCATAACCCAACAACGCTGCTTTTTGCCCGATTTTATCCATGTATTGATTTGGCTGTGCGGGACGAGTAATTGTTAGATCGTTCTGTTTGATCTCGAATTTCTTTATTAATCCTGTCTGAGCGAAAACATTTGTGATTAATATTGTAAAAAATAAAAAAACAACTTTGAAATTTTTCATGATCTTCCTTTAACTAATTATTTCAATGGAATGCAGACTTTTTATTATAGTTATGATCTATCATGATTAATCTTAAGTAATCATAATAATCAGCGTTCTATCGTTTATATTTTTCTATCAGCACTCTCGCCATTATTGAATCCCAAATATAATTTGGCGGCGAGTTGAGAACTTCATTATCGGGACTGTATGATTCCCAATAGTTGTGATTCTTTTTCAATTGTGTTTTAACCGCAAGAATCATCTTGTCGGCAAGTTGATTTGCAATTTTGTTGTAACCGTATTTCTTCAACCCATCTAAAACCATATAGTCCCACAACAGCCAAACTGGACCGTTCCACTTACAGCAATAATCAACATATGGAGTAAACCACGGATCATCGGCAGCAAGAGTAGGAACACCATACTTACGCCAAAACTTTTTCGGGTCTAGTAAATGTTTTACTAGTTGTTCTGCTCTATCTTTCGGTGCAGCTTTAGCCCAAAGCGCAAGAAATCCAATTATCTCCATTCTTCTTAAATCGCGAGTTAGATATTTGAATGAATGATCTTTTCTATTTATAGAATAATAAAACTTACTGCTGTCATCCCACATTTTTTGATTTACTAGATCGGAAGTTAAATCGGCAATTTTCATCCATGCTTTTGAAGCATCTTTCATTCCAAGTTCTTTTGCCATTTGAGAAAGTGTGCGCGTTTCTTTTACAATCATTAAAGTAAGATCAAGACATTCAAGCTCATCGGAAATATCTTCCTTGTCAACATCAAGATGCCGTTCTGCACTCACTTGAAATACCGCATTGTACCAATCGCGAACATTTTCTATTATACCATAAGGTCCCCATTCATACAATCCGTCTTTATCAAGGTCACGATTGTTGATCAGCCATTTAATATATTTTTCCCCACTGTTGTACGCATCTGAAAGAAATCTTTTGTCTTTACTAACTTTATAAACTTCCCAATTGATCCAGCTGAAAAAAGGTGCGGATGTTGTTGACATATCTTTGTTCAACTCTTTGCTGAAATGTGGATAATCTTGCAATCCGCGTGGACCATGACGGTATGCAATCAATCCGTCTTCTCGTTGCTGTTCCATATAAACACGCTGAGATCCTTCGGCAGATAGAGGATCGAGATATGCATACGCAAGCATACTTAACGATTCATGAAGAACTTGATGTCCGTGTCCCCAGCCCCACAAAGGCTGGCGCGAGAAAACGTAAAAATTATAATTTGTTTTTTCAGTCGGCGGATAAAAACATCCTCGCGCAAGATTGAAAGCCCCGAGATAAACAAGTTTTTCGTCTTGGGTTTTGAAATTTATTTTTGGGATTTGAGAATACAACTTAACGTTTACATCTACATATTTTTGAAGCGGCTCTTTTTTTAATTTTTCAATCTCATCAACTAATTTTTTAAGATCTTCTTTCTGATCATGCCAACCGCGGAAATATCTTGTATTAACTTCTTCCCCGGGTTTCAAAGAAAATTTTCCGTGTAGAGAAATAAAATTTACCAATCCTTCTTTTTTGTGATTGAGTGAATCATTTCTTCTCTCAGCGTAAAAATCAGTTTTGATCGTAATGTAAAAATCTTCAAGGGATTTGTGATATCCGCCGAAGGAATATGGAGAAAAGTTTGCTGTAAGATAATCGCGAGTCTCTGTAGGATAAGGAGCATTCTTGTATAAAGAGCTTATCAATCTATATTTTGATTCATGATGCTCGGTTATATATCCATTGTGTTGTTTGTCGAAATCTTTGATTAACAACGAATCATTTCCGAGTTCTAGAATCGGGTATAATTCAATGTTGTGATTTATATTATCAGTGTTTTTAATCTGAAGATTTACCAGCGCAATTGAAGAGCTGTAGACAAAAAATGTTTCCTGGACTTTAATTCCTTTGAAGGGTGAATACTCCATAATCATCATGTCCGGGAAAGAAGAAGTAACAACCGGTTTTTTATAAAACTCGCCGGAGTTCATAACTACTACCTGATCAACTTTCCAAAGGCAATAAAATCTCTCTGCCTGATCACCGCTATAATTGATGGGAAGATGTTCCGAGTAGTAATCCATCTTGTAACCTTTATCGCCGTACAAACGGGATCGTTCTATCGCTGCCGTGTAAGTCGTGTATAGCGGATCGTTTTGCTTTGCATTAAAAGTTAAATAAGGATCGGTGACTTTAAGTTGTTGTGCGATGATTGATGAAGCAATCATTAAAATCATAAATATTTTTTTCATACTTACTTTCCTAAACTCTAGGTTTATTCGATGATCAATTTAATTTCTTTCATGTTTGGATCTTTGGAAGAAGAACTAACCATTAAAACATGTTCTCCTTTTTCTACAACAAATCCTTTTCCTTCGTAATATTCCTGTAATGTTTTTTCATCAATATTAAACACAACCGTCTTAGTTTGATTTGGTCTCAACGAAATACGTTCAAAGCCTTTAAGTGTTTCAATGGCTCCCCTTGATTCAAAAATATTACCTCGAACATATAGCTGCACGACTTCTTCTCCCGATATTTTGCCGGTATTTTTTACATCAACAAATAGTTTTACCGGTTCACTATTCTTTGTGCTGCTCTTACTCAAACGTAAGTTTTTATATTCAAAAGTTGTGTAGCTCAATCCAAATCCGAACGGATAAAGAACTTCACCCTCAAAGTATCTGTATGTTCTTCCAAGAGATTTAGTTTGCACAGTCATAACATTATTACCGTAAACTTTAGAATAATTTCCGCTTCTCATATTATAATCTTTGAACTCCGGAAGCTGATCTACTGACTTATAAAATGTTACAGGTAATTTTCCGGCAGGATTATAATCTCCGAACAAAACATCGGCTATTGCATCACCTGCAGCTTGTCCGCCATACCACGATTCAACAATTGCGGGAATTTTTTCATCTTCCCAATTTATGCTTACAGCACTTCCGTTAAGAAGAACAAGCACAACCGGTTTTCCAATTGCAGAAATTTTCTTAATTAGATTTTCTTGAGTTGCCGGTAAATCTAAAGTCAATTTGTCACCACCAGCAAAGCCGGGAACAGGAACGTCCATCTCTTCACCTTCGAGTCGTGGTGAAAGTCCCATGAACATAATTACCATATCACTTTTTTTTACTGTAGCAATTGCGCGTTCTTCTGCGTTATCATCCGGCACAGACCAAAGTAATTGCATTTGTGCGTAGCGGGTTTTTGCAAAGAAATCGATTCTAATTTTATATGGTTTGTTTGCTTCAAGCTTTATCCTTTTATTAACTTTATTTGGATGATGATTTGCATCGAACTTAACCAAAAGCGAATCTTCCAAATAAATATTGTAGCCGTTAAACCCGTACCCGCCGATTTGATAAACTCCTGTCTTCGGTGGAACTATATATCCGCTCCATCTAATACTCTTATTTCCATCGTAAACCGAACCGGAAGATTTTTTAAGCCACTTAAAATCAATTTGTTTATCAACTTGCTCTTTTGCTTTTCCTTTCCATTCAAGATTATCGAAATACTCTGCTTTTAGTCCCTTCTCCTTTCTATCCAAAGTTGTGAAAAGAAAATCCGAAGGAATTACTTCGAGATAAGGCATATTCTCTGCAACATTGCAGCCTCTTTCGAAAAGTATTTTTGTGTTCTTCCCTAGTTTATTTTTAATTCCTTGCAAAGGAGTAATTGGATTTGATGGAGTACCGTTATAATTGCCGAGTAGTACTTCTTCGTCGTTTGCGTTTGGCCCGATGACAGCAATGGTCTTTATATTTTTTTTAAGCGGTAAAAAATTATTTTGATTCTTTAGAAGGACAATTGATTTTCTTGCTGATTGAAGTGCAAGCTGCTGATTTTTTTTTGAATCTAAAACTGTGATCGGGATTTTTGAATACGGAACCATTTCGGGCGGATCGAACATTCCTAATTTGAATCGCGCCTCAAATAACCGCCGTAAAGAAACATCCAGTTCTTCTTCTTTTATTAATCCCTTTTGAACTGCTTCCAACAAAGCGGGATAAGAACTGCCGCATTCCAAATCAGTACCAGCTTTTACCGAAATCGTTGATGCTGATGAAGCATCGGAAGTTTCTTTGTGAAATTGATAAATGTCTGAGATTGCCCAGCAATCTGAAACCACATAACCTTTGAATCCCCATTCATCGCGTAGAATTGCATCAAGCAATGGATCATTACTGCAGCACGCTTTTCCACGCAAACTATTATATGCACACATTAATGATTGAACATTTCCTTCCTGAACACTCATCTTGAATGCAGGTAAATATGTTTCGCGGAGATCATACTCGCTCGGTTCAGCATCAAATGAATGACGATCCGGTTCAGGTCCGCTGTGAACAGCAAAGTGTTTTGCAGTCGCTACTGTTTTTAAATATTTAGGATCGTTCCCTTGTAATCCTTTTATAAATTGAACAGCCATTTGCCCGGTGAGATAAGGATCTTCACCGTATGTTTCCATTCCTCTTCCCCAACGTGGATCGCGGAAAATATTAATGTTAGGCGACCAGAATGTTAATCCTTGATAGATGTCCCTTCGGTTTTGTTTACTTGCATCGTGATATTTCGCGCGGGCTTCATCGGAAATGGCAGAAGCAACTTTGTACATTAAATTTTTATCCCACATAGCAGCCAACCCTATCGCCTGTGGAAACACTGTTGCCAATCCGTTTCTTGCAACACCATGTAAACATTCGTTCCACCAATTATATTTTGGAATACCAAGCCGTTCAATGGCGGGCGCATCGTAACCCATTTGTGAGATTTTTTCTATAAGCGTCATTTGACTCATTAAATAATTTACACGCTCATTAATCGAAAGTTTTGTGTCAAAATGTTTTTGCAACGATTGAGCAAATAATGAAGAAACTACAAATAGGATTATTATAATTTTTTTCATGATAAACTTTATTGTTTAAGAAAAATTTTAATTGTTTTGTTTACATACTTAGAAACGGATTTCTCAAATTCAGTTTTTAATTTATAAACTAATCCAACAGAAGAAACAATTTTTCCGTTTTCTACAGATTGTATTTTTTCATCGGCTAAATAAATTTTCAATTCATTTTTGCTGCCACTTAATCCCTGAACATTTACCGAATAAATATTGCCCTCCAGTTTATCACTTAAAATTCTAAATCCTTTTGAAGTATCATTCGGTTTTGGTTCGGTTACATTTGGCAGAATGGAAATCCCGTTTTTGTGATCAATTACTATTTGCGACGATTTATTAAGTACAAAAGAAAAGGGGCGGCTGTTTGACTGATTGATTGTTTGTAATGTATTGTTGATTGTGACCTTTTCAAATTTCGTCCCCAGAGGAAGGGTTGGATTAAATTCTATTTTAATTGGAGTTATGGAATTAGTTGAAAAATCATAAATAGTTTTTCCTCCGGAACGTTTCATCGAGTAGTCAATAAAATTATTACCAATTTTAATTTTATCTACTTTTATCGAATTCCAATTGGCAGGTAACCGCGGAGAAAATTTTATTTTATTATTTGCGGCATCAATTTCTAATCCAAGCATTCCTTCTATTGCCGGCTGCAATACCATTGTCTCGCTCCAGCATTGGTGTGGACAAACTCCACCAGGTTTATATTCTGCACCGTTTAATACTTCTTCTACAAATCCGAGTTGCCAATTTTTATAAACAAGTAAATTGTTCATTATGTGGGAATAACCCTGCACATAATTTTCATTTTTATATTCTGCTAGTGCCGCCCAACCAGTAAACAAAGGCCAAACACTGCCGGTGTGATATCCGCGCGGACTAAATATCGGGCTGTCTTCCCGTAAAATTCTTACACCCCAATCCGAAGAAAAATAATTCTCTGCATAAGCATCAGCAACTATTTTTGCTTTATTTGATTCAAGCGTCTCGAAGTAAAGCGGTACTGCAGCTAATACTGTTTTTTCTGAATTGTATTTTCCATCTTTCAATTTCGAAAAATTTAAAAAGTTTTCATGTTCGTTCCAGAAATCTTTATCAATTATATTTTTTACAATTTCATATTCATCACTATACATTTTGCTTTCTGTTTTTAGATCAATCTGTTCCGCCATATAACTTGCTTGTCTAAGAGCTTCTGCCCAGCAAGCGGCAAGATAAACTTCTGTGTGCGCCGTATAAAGTCCGCCTCCTTCAACCCACCCATGCCCAACATTTGTGTTTTCAATTAGATGATCTTTGTCCGTATCGGTTGAATAACAAAAATCTATTGCCTTCTTTATGTATGTCCAATTTTTCTTGATGAATTCCACATCACCCGTATGATGTAAATATTTTCCGGCAAGAATTATATAAAGCGGAGTAGAATCCGAAGCATCATAATGAACTGCACCGGAAGTTGTAAGCTCGTGAAATATTTTTCCGCTTAAGTCTTGATACTTGTTAAAGAATTCTAGCATCGATTTCACTTTATCAAAATCACCGTAATCTAAAAGTGCAAACCCGCTCCAACATCCGTCTCTTCCGAAATACCAGCCGTAACCTGGTCTTCCGTTAATTTTATGTCCACCATCCCATCCGCGCGCTGTTGTTGAATAACCGGCGACTAAAGATTTTCCTAAGTCCGGTGTGTCTACAAAAAATCTATCCGTGCCTATCAGCGCCCATTTGTATCCTTCGTTAAAATATTTATCAGGCGTTGTTATCATTAATGAGTTGTTCAAAAATTTTTGTGTGTGGCTTAATACGTCTTCATAAATTTTTTCTGGTGAAATAATATTATAGGTAAGCGGTTTTTCTGCGGAGGCGTGAACTATGAAATCCAGATTATCTTCTTTGTTCAAATCAATTTCTGCTAAAGCGCCGACTAACATTTTGTCAGTTTTGATTCCTCTGAATTTAGAACCAATTTTTTCGAATTCAGAATATTGACCGATAACTGATTGAGAAAATTTTTTGTTTGATCCGGCAAGCAGGGAAAACTCATTTCTATCACTGATTGAAAAAGAATTACCATTTTTATGTGTTGAATATGCAATACTTCCAGTGGTTTTTTCCGAGTAAGGCCACATAAAACGGAAATTGCTGTAGAATTTAATTATTAGTTTTGCTGATGATTTTCCTTTGTACTCATAATGCATCACAGCTTTAGGTTCCTTGATAGATGCAACTATTATCTCACAAAGAGTTAAATTTTTTATTTTATACGTCCGCGTAAATGATTCAGGCTTTACCTCGATCATCGGTTGAAAATTTTTAAGCCAAAGAACTGAATCTTTTTCGTTCAAAACAATTCCAACTTCATAATCACGCAGTGCCATAAACGGATGCGTCCATATTTCATCAATTCCGGATTTTTCTTTTCCCATCACTAAAATTTTTTGTCCGGCAACATTCCAAAAATTATCCGATCCTTTTTCTTTTGACAACTTTAGTGATTTTGAATCCACTTTCCATTTTTTAGATGAACCGATGTTTATCGGACTTATATTGCTGCTAAATTCACAAACTATACCAGGAGAATAATTCCAATAGAACTGTTTCCCAGATGGGTATTTTAAATTTTCGGCAAGATAGTTCAGACAATTGTTGGTAAACAATTCAAGATTTGCACGGTTATTATTTTCCAAACTATAATACGTGTAAGCTCCGACAGATAAAACTTTCCCTTTGTCTATATCATGTTCAATTATCAATTTAGCATCTTCTTTCAAAGTGATGTACGCCCAATCAACTGCTATTACTTTCCCTTTTTGCGGTACTGCGTTTTCGAAAAATCCGATTTGCCGAGTTCTTAAATCTTCAGTGGGATTGAAAATGTAAGCTCCGCCGTTTAGACCATCAAAGATTGGATGTGAACGATACGAATGTAAACCAAGTCTTCTTCCATACCCATCATCAGTTGCGTCCACATATTTTATAGTTGGTTGTTCCGATTCGAATCCAAGAATATTTAGATATTTCATCGCATCAAGCGTTAAGAAAAGTTTTCCCCCACTTTTAACATAGCTTTGTAGCGCTTGAATTAACTTGGGATCTGTTTCTTCTTTAGTTAATTCTGTTGAGTCAGGACGGTGAACCCAAATAATTGAGAATTGCTGAATTGAGAACTTGCCTGCCAGTAGGCTAGGTTGAGAATTAACAATATCATTTAAGTTGATTGGTTCGATTGAAAAGTCTTTTTGATTTTTTATAAAATCGTATGCTGCTTTTACTTCTGTATTCTTTTCAATTGTATCATTAATATTTAAGAATCCAACTTTAATTTGTGCGGTAAGAATAATTGTATTAAAGAAAAAAATGAAAAGGAGTTTTGTGCGCATGTTACGGCTCCAGGTTTATCAAGAAATGACTTAACGTAAATTGGTAAACTTGGAAGGAATTTGCAAAAAATAAATAGGAGTTGTTTCCTCAGTAGAAGAGAAAACAACTCGCTAGAAGAAATTATTTTGCACCTGCCGGTAAATTAGTGTGTAAATACCTTGTCAAAAGATTATATAAATGTAATGTAGTCCCAGCTCCCTCATAAATGCCGTGCGTTCGGTTGGGATAAGCCATCATAGTAAATGGTTTATTATTTTTTACTAATTCATTAATAACAAGTTCGGTCCCTTGATAATGAACATTGTCGTCCCCGGTTCCGTGAACTATTAATAAATTACCTTTTAAGTTTTTTGCAACATTTACCGGCGAACCATCTTCATATACATCGGGATTTTCACTTATTAATCCCATATATCTTTCTTGATAAATAGTATCATAAAGTTTTTCATGTCCAACAGGTGCAACAGCCATTCCGGTTTTATAAATATCAGGATAACGGAACATTGCATTTAATGTTGCGGAACCGCCGCCGCTCCAACCCCACACACCAATCCGATCGGCATCCATAAACGAATATTTTTGTAATAATGCTTTAACAGCATCGGCTTGATCAGCCGAATTTATAATCCCAATTTTCTTATAGATAGCTTTTCTCCATTCGCGTCCGCGTGGTGCCGGCGTTCCTCTATTATCAACACTCATGATCATATAACCTTCTTGAGCGAACATTAAGTGCCATAAATATCCGCTGCCGCCCCAACGGTCAACAACTGTTTGTCCGGCTGGTTCAGTATAAACGCTGAAGAGTACAGGATATTTTTTTGATGGGTCAAAATTATACGGCTTCATCATCCATCCGTCTAGTACAACTCCGTTGCCTATGTCAATCTTAAAAAATTCTGTTGGTAATCTCTTTAGCAAAGTAATTTTTTCTTTCAGTAGTTTATTCTCAACTAATTTTCTTATCACTTTGTGATCAGGCAGACTTATCAGATTGGAGATTGACGGAGTATCAAAATTTGAATACGAATGAATCGCATAATTAACTCCCTCCGAGATTTGATAACTGTTGCTGCCGCTGAATTCTTTGGGTGTAATGCGTTCCAATTTTCCCTTACCATTCATCGAAACACGGTAAAAGTAACGCTGTGCTGCATTTTCGGGAGATGCCATAAAATAAATCCAGCCGCCTTCCTCATCAATACTTTGAACATCTATAACATCATAATTTCCCAGAGTTAACAATTTGGTTTTCGCTCCATCCCGCGATATTAAATAGATATGCCGCCAGCCGTCACGTTCGCTGACCCAGGTAAATTCTTTTCCATTTTTTAACCAATTCAAATCATCATTTATATCTATCCATGCCTCATCAGTTTCAGTAAGAATTGTTTTTACTTCGCCAGTTCTTGCATTACCGAGCATTACTTCATTTTGATTTTGTTTTCTGTTCAAGTGCTGAATTACAATTTCATTTGAACTTGCTGCCCAATCCATTCTTGCTATATAATTGTTGCGTAGATTGCCAGGAATTTTTATCCAAACTGTTTCGCCGCCGTTTGCATTTACTACTCCAACCTTACACGCCGAGTTTGTCGTCCCCACCTTAGGATACTGAACAGGTTTTACAAAAGAATACAGAGAATCTGTATCATTAATCAGAAGAAAATCTTTCACCCCCGATGCATCAAGCTGCCAATAAGCGATTGACTTGCTATCCGGACTCCATCGAAAACCATCGCGAAGGTCTAGTTCTTCTTCGTACACCCAATCAAATGTTCCATTGATTATAGCTGTTGAGCCGTCGAAAGTTAACTGAGTAATTTTTCCGTCGGATAAATTTTCAGCATAAACATTGTGTTCTCTTACGTAACCTACTTTTTTCTCGTCAGGAGAAAATTTTGCAAACATTAGAGTTGATGGTTTTGCATCGCCGCCAAGTTTACTAAGCTTGTTTGTCTTAAGATCGAGCACCCAATAATCGCCTTTTGTATTCTGCCGCCAAACGCGCGCTGTGTTTGTATAGATCATTAAAAAATTTCTGTTTGGAGACCATATATAGTTACTAATCCCCAATGGTTTCGTCTCTCCCTCGGGAATTAAAAGCTTGGCGGAAACCATAATTTCTTTTTTGCCGGATTCTGTTTCGTACTTAACAATATCTCTTCCACCAGATACATCTTTAGATACTTCTAATGTTGTATAAAATTTCCCATTATCAATCCAGCGAGTTTGACCGGCAAATTCACCCATAAAATCTCTGCTATTAAAAATTCTATCTACCGATAAGAGAGATTTGTCTTCGGTTTGTGCAGATAAAAATTGATTGGATAATAGTACAAGAATTAAAAAGAAAAATACTTTAAGCGGTTTCATAATCTCCTCATTTAATGTTTGTTATAAGACGCTTCACGTTTGACGTTTCACTTTCACGCAAGATTGTACCCCCGGCGGGAATCGAACCCACATCGCAAGCTTCGGAGGCTCGCGTTCTATCCATTGAACTACGGGGGCGTTTTGTTTTCAAACTACGATTTACAATTTTGAGTATGTTATAAAATAAAAAGAATTTCTTCCTTTATCTTCATATAAAAAAATATATTTTTTCCGGGAACAGAATAATTTTTGTATAATAAAATTGGTAGAAAAATCTCCGTTTGACTTTTCTTTTTATTTGCTAATTTATTGGTGGTAATATTTGAAAGGTGGGACAGTGGCGGCTTCAATGAAAAAAATTGTTAATGATGTTGTTAATGCTCTCAAAAAGAGTCCTTCTCCACAAAAGAAAGGACAATCATTTTGGGATTACCTAAAATCCCAGCTTTATTCTGAAAGTACATGGGACCAAAAAGATATAAAGGTTATTGAAAAAGAAATTGATATCTGTCTTAATAAATTGGATAAAAAAGATCTAACCGAGATGTGGAAAAGTACAGATCAAGGTATGGAAAAATTTGAAGCAGAGAAAAAAGTTGAAATAAAAGAGATGAAAGCTGATTTAAGCGATGAGTTATTAGGCCAGGTAATGGATCGTATGGATGATAATTATTCATCGAGAGATACATATTATGCTCAGCCGGATCCCGTTTTATATTCTGCCCCACCTAAGGGAGAAGATAGTTTGGATGATGATTCCGAACCCGAAAATATTAACGAAGAAGAAGTTGAATTGGACGATGATCTTTTTGAAGATGACGAGTTTGATGAAGATGAAGACATTCACATATAAGCTTGTAATATTTTTAATGATCTGTAATTTGCTCGTTGCACAAAGCAAAACGGATTCATTAAAAAACCATGAGCCCCTGCCAATATTTTACAATTATTTTTATAACCAAACACCCTATTCGTTTAACTTTGACGGCTTGAGCAATTTACATCTTAATACCCGTTTCTTGAATGATTCATCTTCAATCTGGATTCAAACACGTATGTGGTTAGCGGGAAATGTAAATCAACCGGATGAAATACAAAATAATTTACAATTGAACATTTTAAATCCCTTACAAGAAAAGTATGCAGATTTACAGAGTATGAAAACGTTGAAATCTATTCTTGGTGCTGTACAATTAAGTGCGGTTGGATATCTGGCTTATCTCCATCTAAAAAAATACGGTTTCCTAAAAAGGAAATAGAAATCTATTTTTTCTTAATCCTAAACGAATGTAACCTTAGTATATATAAATCCGTCTATATATAAAGAAATTATCGGGATTAAGAATATGAAACGACTTTTTCTAATATTATTTGTTTTACTAAACTGCTCGCCTTTGTTTTCCCAACATGAATTTTTTAACACAAAAGACACTACTGAAATTGAGTGTTCATCCTCAAGCTTAGATTTGGGAGCTCACAACTCAGGAATTAGTTTTGGCAACTCACCTATTTGGAATGGTCTGCGGTTTAATCTATCCGACTGCGGCATTAAAGAAATTAATGGAATTAATATTACTCTATGGAAACCGGAAAGAAGTCCGGGATCTTCGATAAGAGGAATCGCATTGGGACTTGCACCATTTGCGGAAACAATCCAAGGAATTTCGTTAGGTCTCGCTGCGGTAGTTGCTGAACAAGAATTATCGGGAATTAATATTGGTGGTTTGGCTATTGTTTCCGGTGGAGATCTACGTGGAATAAATGTTGGAGGACTTGCTGTTGTATCAGAAGGCAATTTATTCGGAATTAATATTGGCGGTTTGGCAGTAGTTACTAAAGGAGAAATGCAGGGATTGAATTTCGGCGGACTGGCAGTAGTTTCTGAAAATAATTTGCTAGGATTGAACTTCGGCGGGTTTAGCTGTAGTATCAAAAGGCGAGTTAAGAGGAATTAATTTTGGCGGTCTTGCAGTTGTTGCGGAAGGTGAACTAACCGGTTTAAATTCTGCTCTTATTGCATTAGTAAGTCGAGAAGGAATTACAGGAATTAATCTTGTCGGATACAAAGTTGAAACTCAAAAAATAAACGGGCTGAATGTTTCGCTTGGTTGGACTGATGTAGATGATTTAAAAGGAGTTTCTATTTCTTGTTATAATAAAATTAGAGGAACACAAACCGGATTAGTAATTGGTTTATTTAATGTTGCAGATGAACTGAACGGCGTGCAGATTGGATTAATAAACATAGCAAAGAATAACAGCGGGTTGGCAAAAGTATTACCATTTTTAAATCTTCATTTGGATTAAAAGAAAACCCCGAATCATTTTTATGATTCGGGGTTGATCATGATAAAAGTTTATTTTCTTTTTACTTCACTCTTGTGTAATCAATTTGCATGTTTTTTATTTCTTGCCCGTCTTGAACCGTATACATCAACATTTGCTGATGATCGCCATCAATATTATTAATTACTGTTTTCATTTTTTGATCTTTCCCTATAGATGGGTCATACATCGAACCCCAATAAGTTACTGCTTTTGTTTTATCATCCATTTTTCCTTTCATCATCATAACGCCGGTTCCAAAATTATCAACCCATAGACTGATGTATTCTTTTGTTCCATTGTCGTATGCATCAAGACCCATTCCTTCGAAAGGCATACCCATCATATTTCCTTTGAAAGAAGAATGCAAATATCTTCCACCGAGAGCCATTTCGTATGTTGCAGTCCCTTCTGATTTTGATTCTTGACCACCCATATATTGTGTAACTGTTGCTTTCCAGTTACCAGCCATCTTTGCAAATTGCTGATGAACAGGTCCGGGAGTCATATACTCCTGCCATTTTTTCATCATTTCTGCTTGATCGCCTTGCTGAGCAAAATTAACAGAAGATGAAAAGAGAATTACTACTAATACCATTGAACCAAAAAATGTTTTGAACTTCATTGTACTGCCCTTTCTTATTGTGTATAGATTGTTGATATGAATATAAGACTTACTAATAAAGTTGGAAAGACATTAAAAAAGTTTTTTAAACCAGCCAAAGATGTCCTGATGAGAAATAATTAATGAAGGTTTATCCTCTTTTTGCTTATGAATAAGAATAAAAATGTTGATATTAATCCCAAAATGAAAGCTCCGCTCCATAGAATTATATGTCCGAAATTAGAAAGGGCTAAAGCTCCAATCCACGGACCGATCATTAACGAAAAACTAAACGTCATTTGAAAATAGCCCATATATTCTCCACGTCTATTTTCGGGAGAAAGAATTGCAGTATAAGAAGCGCTTGATGGGAAAAAAATCATTTCTCCAAATGTCCAAATGACGATAGTCAATGTAATGAACAAAATATTTTGAGAAAAGATCATTGCACCGTAACCAATTGCGCACAAGAGTGCACCAAGTGCTAACGATTTACGATCATCCCAATTCGACATTGCATTGTTTAGAGGTACCTCAACAATAATTATAAGCACAGTATTTACAGCCATTAAAATTCCAAAAGTGGATGCTGGAATTTTTAAGCTTTGTATTATATATAAAGGAAGCGCACCGAGAAATTGAAAAAAAACTAATTCAACCGGAATAAGTGCTAGCATGAAGAGTAAAAAAGTTTTGTCCTTAAATATTGAACCAGATTTTTTTTCCAAACCCAATTTTTTTGAATCATCTTTTGTATTAAGAACATGCCTTTTCGTTTCGACATTAGAAATAATTAAAAATATTCCTGCTAATATTGACATTGTACCATTTACATAAAAAAGTAAAGAAAAATTTACTCCTGCAAGAAATCCTCCTATAACTGGTCCTATGCTCATTCCAAGATTAATCGCCAGCCGATTTAATGCGAAGGCTGTTTTACGTTGCCCCGGTTCTGTTTCATCGGAGATCAGAGAAAGATTTGCCGGGCGGAATGCTTCACTTATTACAGCCCATAATAATGTAACACCGAGGATGACAATAAAATTTGTTATGAATGAATATAATATTAATAGAAACCCGGTAGCGATAAGTGAGATCTTCATTACTTTCAACGAACCAAATTTGTCCGACAACCTACCAACAAATGGAGCCGTTACAAGTGCGCCCGCACCGTAAAAAGAAAGCACCACTCCGGCCAAAGCAATGCTTACTCCAATCTTCCTTGTCATATAAATGACAAGAAATGGCAGCACCATAGTTCCGCTCCGGTTAATTAAAGTAGCTAACGCAAGCATCCAAACACTATGCGGAATATTTTTTAATCCTCTCCATGGATTCATTTTTGTATTAACAATTTTTAATAATTAGATTTTAAAATAATACTTGAACTCTTAAAATAAAATTTTAACTTACCGCTCCAAAATATCGGAGTAATTAATGTTTCTAGCCAAAATAAATTCAAAATGTTTTTTTCGAATACTAATTCTTGCTATCGTACTCTTCGGAGGAACAGTAAGCAAAGCTCAATTTTCAAAAGATCAGAAACCAAAAAATCTAAAAGTGCTTCCGTCTAATATTGAGGGAGAAGATTTACGAAAAGTAATGCAAGGATTTACCGCAGCTTTAGGAGTTAAATGTAATTTTTGCCATGATGATTCCAAGGCTGCAGATTTTGGACCAATGGATTATTCTTCCGATGTAAAAAAAGAAAAACAAGTTGCCAGGACAATGATCACTATGATGAATAACATAAATTCAGATCTTCTGAGAAAATCCAGAGAAATTGAATCCGATATTAGTGAAGTTGCCTGCGTTACCTGTCACAGAGGGGCTTCACATATTGATAAACTTGAGGAAATTTTATTTAGAACATATAAACGCGGCGGACTTGAAGCTGCTTTTAATAGATACAATGAATTAAGAAAAAGATATTTCGGAGGTTATACTTATGATTTCCGTGATCACACGCTACTCTCGTTTTCCTCAAAAGTTTCTGAAGATGGAAATATTGATGATGCTTTAGCAATAGTATCAAAAAATTGCGAACTCTTTCCGGAATCTTCTCCCTCGTTTACATTCTTAGGTGATTTGTATCTGAAACGCGGTGATAACGAAAAAGCAATTAGTAATTTTGAAAAAGCCATTCAGTTGGATCCCAATAATCGCTTTGCTAATGGACAATTGAAAAAGTTAAAAAATCCAGAAAAGAAATAAATAAAGAAGCCGGCATCTTCGCCGGCTTTTTTTATTATCAAGTCTATCACTTATCAATAGGAAGTATTTTATCGGGGAACATTTTATCTATAAAGAAAAATGCATCTATAAGATCACCCCAACGAGCTTTGGCTTTTCTATAACCGAAAGGATAAGCAATATTTTCTTTTGTTAACCAATTATTTTTCCTTAGCGATCTTAAATCCGTAAATAAATATTCCCTTTCGGTTTCATGAGCAATTGCTTCATAGCTGCCGGCGTCCGGCTCATATATTTTATCTGTGTATTCATAATCTTTCTTTTTAGGATGATCTTCAGGAAAAATTATTCCCTTTTCACCTTGAAATGTCGTGAATGCAATCGTATACAATTTTTTATCTAGATAATAGTTTAAATAATCTCCCGCTTGTAAAAATACCGCGCTTTTATTAATGAATGATAAATCATCGTTGAGCTGAGCATGTAAAAAAGTATTTCTTTTAAAATGCGTCGTTGCTGCCCAAACAATAATTTTTTTGCCAGGATAAAACTTTTCAATCAACCAAAGAATCCTGTCTGCCATAAATTTGTTTCGCATTATCCGGTACGTTTCATCCTTTTGATAAATTAAATCGTTCAACTCTATATCAAAATAGAAAGAACGTAAAAAGTAACTGTATCTCAACTTCTCCGCTTGGGAAAAAGCTTCAGAATATTTTTTCCCGGAAGTAAGTGAGTCCATTAACGAGGAAATAAAATATTTTACAGTCCGTTCACCTTTCTTCGAGAACCTTTTTGCGAGTTGATTTCCCAAATTTCCGCCGACACTTTTCGCACATGTATCTATTATAGAATAGATAGAGTCAGCTGGTTTAAGCCATGGAGCCTTTGCAAATATCGAATCAAAAACTCCTAAGTAATTTTTTGCTGCTTTCGGCTGTCTTCCAAAATCAAATCCAGCCATAATAAGCGGTCTATCTGTTTTCCAACTTTTTCTTGCATAATCAAAAACTGGATCTACATACTCGCTTGCTTCCCATCCGCCACTCATCATAAATTTTTTTACATCCTTAAGCGGCATTTCTGATTTAAGCGCACCGCTCAAATAATAACAATCAATAAATCCTGCTTCCCAGGCAAGAACTTCGAAGTCCATTTCCTTATGTAAAAATTTTACCAACCGCGATTTCGCTTGCAGAGTAGCGCCATCATCGTATGATATTTCTCCCAACACAACAATTTGCGCTTCATCAATCTTTTTCTTCAAAGGCAGAAGGTCGGTAAAATCTTCATCGTTGGGATCAATACTTTTTATTACAGAGGATGATCTTAAAAGCGATTCCGAAGTTTGTGGGAAACAGAAATTAACAAGAGAGAAGAAAGTAAACGGAAGAAACATTATTCTTTTCATATAGCCCCATTTTTATTGTAGTTATTATTACGAACGACTTCACAACTGCCCGAAAATAAATTCAACTAAACTCATTGTCAAGATGCAGATAAAATTGCGTTCAATGCTCATCCATTAACAATCTAAATTCTTCCCTATTTGAGGATTTAACTACTTACAAATAATAACCAAAATAGCTAACTTTCATTAGTTAATTTTATTGAAGAGGCATTGTATGAGGTTTCAGAAATATTCATCCGCTCTATTATTACTCATCATTTCTGCATGTTCATCGTTGACACTTAAGCCGGCAGATTATTCATGGCCAATCGAAAATGTTTTGAAAGTTGACAACAAAGGATTTGTTGAAGAGCAGAGATACTCATTTACATTAAAAGTTAAAGCGCTTTTTTATGAAGAGTTTAAGGATTCAACAAATTTTTCCGGAAAGGAAATTAGGCTAATCCGGGATAAAGTTGGTTTCATTTATATCACGGGAAAAGAATTTAAGAATGTTTACGTGTTTGCAGTTGAAGAAAACGGAATGGATCTTGAGAACAAAATCCTAATTACAGAAACCGGATTGAGCTCCCCTATGTTCAATCAAAAATCTCCAAATATAGAATTGCTCGATAACTCAAATAAATATTTATTAAACAACGAAGGCATAGTGAGGTAATGAGATGAAGACAAACAAATTTTTCTTTTTATTTTTCCTAATTACTGCCTTTGTTTTAAATCAAAATATATTTGCCCAATCAGACCGCGAGAAGGTAACTAGCTTCGATTCACAATTTAAGCAATATGAAAATGCAATCAAGAATGCCGCTTCTTTAGATGAATGTAATATTATCGGCGAAAACATTGAAAAGTTAAGAGTAGAATTTGCAGATTCCAAAACTCTTATTGAAAAATCTCTGCAAATAAATTACGATGAAGAGTTTTTGAAAATCGAACGTGCGCTTGAAGTCCGAAAAGGTGATTTCACCCAAATAGTACAACTCACAACAGAAGTTGGTTCATTGAAAGATAAAGTTTCTGAACTAAGCCAGCAGAATGAAGGTTTGATCTCGCAGATTAAACAATTAAATATTAGAACTGCTAAAGATGCTGCAACGATTGCATCGCTTACAAGATTAGTATCACAATTGAGATCTAATATTGAACAGCGCGATGAACTTGTCCGCGGTATTGTTGATAGTTTGCTTCAAGAATTTGTTAAAACGCCCGGAACACTTAACGATGCTGAAAAACAGGCTATCTATAAAAGAGTTGATAACGGAAATCTATTCTATAATATAGAGCGCACAATCAGTGATAACGTTCAGTTCATGAAAGTAACACAGATGAAGGCAGAAGATCTTTCTAAAATGAAAGAACAATACAAAGATTTTAATAAGGTTTGGCGACAAGTGGGACCAAAACTTGCGGAAGTCTATTTGAACCGTCGTGATAAAGCAGCACAAGTTGCAAACATTGATGCAATGTTTACTGATTGGAATATCCGCATCAATGATGAAATGTGGGGACAGGTTAATAAACTATTTAGAGATTATAAACTTGCGCTGTTACCTTTTAAGGGCGGAGAACAATTTGTTAACAGTGTAACTTCCTTTGTTGATGATGAAATAAAAAATTATGGTGTTAAAAGTAAAACCGAATCAGAAAATACTTTTTATGCTTTTACCGACAGTGTTTATTTCAAAACGGTTCAGCCGGTTTGGGTTCCTGTTCTAATCGAAAATAATTTGATGACTGAAGCAAATAAAGATTCGGTTGAAAAACGAATTGCAACATGGAAAGAGAAAGTTGCCCCGGCATCAAAGATGAATTGGGTTTACATTGTTAGCGGCGTTGTAATAATCGCACTGTTTATTGCTTACTTTATGAAGGGCAAGAAAAAACAAGTTACTTTTGATGAAAAGAAAGAAGATCAAGCATAGACTTGTCCTTCTATTAGCAACAAAGAATCTTAAAAAGCCGGCATCAGCCGGCTTTTTATTCACCGAATAACTATTGTTCCCCTTTAAAGCGATAATAACCATCGTGAAATTGAAGCAAGTTGCGAGTCGTCATTAAGATTTGCGGCATTGTTTATAATGCCTTTTTCAAGTTGATTCCATATTTCACTTGCCATTTTCTTTTCTATTGCAGCACCAATAAAAAAAGTTTGCGGTGAAAAACCTAAATGCGAAAAGGATTCCCTAATTCTTGCGATTGCAGTTCTTGCTGTTTTCCAATGCTCATCCGCACCTGCGGGATCTATTCCACCTTTTAGTTCGCCTAAAGCTACATAGTTTTTGGGTAAGGCCAATTCGTTGGCGGTTATTTTGCTGTGTGATAAATTCAAAAGACTAAGATCAATATTATTCTTCACTATAGGTACTGTTAGATTATAAAGTAACGTTCGGTTCACGTTTTTGTTTGTCCAGCTAAGTCCTCTCAAAGAATATTCTATTTCAACATTGTCAGATATTTTATTCCATTTCTTCGAAGTTGAACTTAGCCAGTAATATTCGACACCTCCTATCTTGAGGGTAGCTATAAGTGAACTGGTTAATTTTCGTTGAGCTAAAGCACCGCCAACATTTCGCATCGAACCGCCCAATGCATCACCCTTTGTCAACAGAAATCGAAAAATAAGTTCTTCAATAAATTTCGCTCCCGCAGGTTCAAGAAAATTTTTTATTAGTTCATTTATTGCCTTTTTCTTATGAATCGGTAGTAAATGAGATAATGCTTTTTCAGAAAGGCCCGCAGCAGTTAATAATCCACTCTCAATATTTTTTATCTTCAATAGGTCATTAGGAATAATGGCAACTTTAACAGCTTCTTTAAGTGCTCTTGCTTCCGCAACGTAAGGGGTTGCACGTCGATTCTTTTCAAGCGCTAAAGAAACAAAACCTGCTCTTATTGCTTCATAAGTTGTTACCAAATCGTTACTATTTTTCAAGTGTCTTTGAAAAGTAGTTAAATATTTTTTCTTCATAATTTTCTCCAAATGTAAACACATTTTCTCAACGATTCTTTTCCGTGTTCACCCATTTGCTGGCTACTGTTTCCCTTTCCATTAGGTAGAACTAAAATTTTATCAACGATAAGTCCCAATTTTTCTGCAAAATCAGATAATATTATATCAACAGAAATACTAGCTCCTGCATATCTTACATTATCATTTATCATAAAAAGTAGTCCATTTGTTTTAAGAACACGAGAGCATTCAAAAATTATACAAGCCATTTCATAGAAATAGCCTTTTATCATTCTTGGAATACCATTATTATTCAATTTTCCTAGCTCTTTTTGTTCTTCAAGATAAATTATTATAGCATGTAATAATTTATGATTACTTGCAACCTTGATAGGAGTTACCCAAGAGGAATTTATATCCAATAAATCTTTAGAACGATTTTCAACAGTGCAACTAAGCATTTCTTGTCTTAAACGAATTAATTCTTCTTCCCCAATTCCTAGTAAAGCTAACTCTAACGCGTAAGTGCGCGTATAGTCATAACGATTACAATATGGGGGAGATGTAATTATTGCATTGTACTGAGCTGATTTAATTGTTGGAAGAATTCTTAAACATGAACCATTAAATAATTTTATTTCTCCTTGTGTGTTTTTATTCTTGAATAACTTTTCTTGTGTGGAAGTTGGTTTTAAATCATACAGTATTTGTCTCAATTTGTCTGTAATTGCAGATTCAAAATTAAGAACTTCTCCTTTATCAAACCCGTTCGTTCCTTCATTCCGTCCAGAACGATAATCCCATCTTAGATATTGTCCGTCTTTACGGGTATAGCTTACTGATTCTAAAACACACAACAACGCAAAACGTAATACAATTCTTACCTTCTCATTTTCTTTATCATAAGCGCTAATATATCGGCTGACTAATTCTTTTGTCTGA
>Ga0082335_1002439_pt1 | contig 34848 bp, 34 predicted proteins | sample Subgrocontami58m_FD_72375 | JGI IMG/M metagenome (GOLD analysis project Ga0082335, IMG submission 72375) | Subsurface groundwater microbial communities from S. Glens Falls, New York, USA - GMW37 contaminated, 5.8 m (SPADES assembly) (version 2) ... | reverse complement strand
ATCTTTATTTTCCTGCCGGGTAAAATCAGTATCCCGTAGAGTCTGTTTTTCCTGTTTATCATTATCGTGTCTAATTGTTTCTACACCTTGTACTTCTTTGTTTTCACTTACAGTGTTTTCTTTCACAGTTGGTTTTATGTTCAGGTTAACTGCCGCCTCACTACCAACCGTAACTTTTACGGTGTTATCCTTCATAATATTTTTTGCCGTAACATTATTATTGCCTGTTGTTGTAGTTGACGTGGAGTTTATAGATGTTGATTCGACACTGTTTTCGTTAGCAATTTTAATTATTTGTTTTGCTGAAACTTTTACTATTACTTTATGTTCTTCATTAATGCTTTCATTAGTCAAAATACTTTCATCTACGGTTGGTTTACTGTCACTATTTTTATATCCTTTAGATGGAATTACAAACTTCAGATCTTCTTTTTCTAAATTTTTCAGACCATTGAATGCTTTCTGAAAGTCACTTTTAATTTCATTATTTGATTCGGGTTTTACCTCAAGTTTACCGGTATTAGATTCAGTTTTCTTAATATCAATACCATTCTTCTCCAACATTTTCTCCGGATTGATTTTACCGGATACAAACTCAACCGGTTCTGATTTTTTTTCATAAACGGACTGATTATTAATATTGATAGAAACCTGTTTAACATTAAGTTCTTTTATAAGATTATTTACATCAATATTGTTTTGTGAAAAAATGTTTAGAGGTTTTATTACATTTTCACCGGTTGCTGCTTTTATTGAAATATCATAAGGATTAACAATTTTTTCTCCCTGAAGACCATTTAATATTTTAAATGCGCTCTCATTATTATCAAATTGGTTTTGTCCGATATTTCCGTAAGGTTTATTATTCTGAGAAATATCAACAAGATTTCCGGGTGATAGCTCAGAACTCTGAAAATTTTTAGCGTAATTAAATTCAACTACCGGTGTCTTTTCTGCACTGTTCGTTATAGTTTGTTCTTCATTATCTTTTAACCAATCATTTTTTCCCTGAACAAGTATTTGAATTACTTCAGCTTTATAGAATAATTTTTGTTTTAATTGATCTTCAACATTTTCTATTTCTTCAGTATTCTTATTAACATCATTGCCGTTTGTTTCATCAGAAGGGAATAGTTTAGATAAATTATTTATTGCCGCAATATTTCCATCTCTTTTATCAGCACTTATCAAGGATTGAAGTGATCCCAACATTTTATCTATAACAACGGGGTTTTCCGTATCAACTTTTTTAAGCGGTGTGATGTTTAAAGTAATTTTACCTGGATCAGTCTTGAAAACTATTGATAGCTCTTTACCATAAAAATCATTCTGTTCATTGTTAGAAATAATTTCCGAATTGTTGCTGATCTTGTTAACGAGTCCATTAATAAATTGTGTTAATTGTTCCCCGTCAACAACAAATTGTTTTTTACTAATTTCCGTTGAATCAATTTTATAATTTGATTCAGTTGATTGCATTTCCGGATTCGAAGTGATGAAAGAATTAATAAATTGAAATAATTCACTTAAATCATCAGCAGAGACTTGAATAACATTATCTGTTGGAGGTAAAGTTTCATCTTTCGGATTTATTTCACTATTGCTTTGTAATACTGTTTTCTTACTGGTTTCATCTTCATAAACTTTAATAATATCGGAAAACATATAAGAACCTATCAAGGGTCTTTTTGTTCCCATTGATAATTCAGGACTTGTTCCGCTAAGCTTGTCTATAAAAAATGTACTAAAGTTCATCAGTTAACACTTATTATTCTATTTACCACTTCAGGCTTAAATTCAGCTAATATTTCTGCTGCTTTTTTCTTTTTCATTGTAAACAGTATATCTCTTGCAATATTATCGGAGTAACCTTGAATTATTTTAGCCGCTTTTTTTGTCTCCATTGATTCATAAAGTTTTACTGTCTGTTTTACCCAGTTTTTATAATCGGTTTTTTCCTTATTGGCAACCAATTCTGTTTGAACCGGGATCGATTCCGGTTCGGTTTTATTTATCTGCTCCGTTTTAACTATATCCTTTTGCCGGGATGGTGGAACCGGATTCTTCGTTTCAGCTTTTTTTACTGCATCAGTGTTCTCATTTTTTGCATCGTTACTTTTAGTTGTATTAGCTACCGCTACGGTATCGATTGGCGGCTGAACATTATTCTGTTTCGTAGAATCTTGAGATTGCGGGGCTTGTGTAGAATCAACTTTTGTTTCCTGTTTTGTTTTTGCTGCTTCTCGGGGCAAAGAAACATGTGTTATTGGCGAGAAATCAAATTTGAAAATGTTTTTGAAAGAAGAATTCAAATAAATAATAGCTGCGCTTATAAAAATAAAGACAAGAACAAATGGAACTATGTAGATAATTTTTTCTTTCATGTTTAATCCGAATTATAATTAACAATTGCGATATCGTTTAACATTTTTAGTTCGGTTTTTCTTTCCTCTATTAAGAAATTACTGTAATCATTTTCTTTAAGAATTTCGAAAGCTTTAATTTCTTTCTTCTTCACCAATAATTCCTTTTGTTTCAGTTCTTTTCTCTTTAAGCAGGCTTCAATCTCTTTTTCAATATGAACAATTTCTTTTTTTAATTGCTCATCGTATTTTTTTATACTTTGATAATCAGAGGTTTTTAATTTGTGCTTTAGAATATCTTTTAAAACCTTTTTTCTTTCTTCAATAAAAATATCGCGCTCATTTTTCCGGTTAATTATCTCTTTATTGATGATTGATATTTCCCGCAATATCTTTTTTTCAAGAATTTCTTTAACATTTGCAATAGATTGAAATTTGAATTTATACTTTGACATCACTCAATTCACAAAATCGGTGAATCAATAATTTGATTTAATCTTTCTAATGTTTGATCATATAAAGCTTTTTCAAACATATCCTGCTTAAGAAAGCCGCGGAATTGATTGATCTTTGTGAGAGAATGATCAATATGCGGATTGCTTCCTTTTACATAAGCGCCAATATTTATCAAATCCTCTGCTTCTCTGTATGTTGCAAGAATTTCATTAAAGCGCATAGCACGTTGATAATGTTCCTGGTCAATTATATCAGGCATAACTCTGCTAATACTTTGAAGTGTATCAACTGCCGGAAATTGGCCAAGGTTTGCAAGTTTGCGTGAAAGTACTATATGACCATCAAGAATAGAACGGACAGCATCTGCAATCGGTTCTGTCATATCATCGCCCTCAACAAGAACAGTATACAAACCGGTAATTGAACCTTTATCGGTAGTACCCGCTCTTTCAAGTAATTTCGGTAATATCGAGAAGACAGATGGTGTGTAACCTTTTGTTGTTGGCGGTTCTCCTACTGTTAAACCGATTTCTCTTTGCGCCATTGCAAAACGAGTAACAGAATCCATCATCAACATAACATCAAGTCCAAGATCTCTAAAATATTCTGCAATTGTTGTAGCAACATAAGCACCTTTCATTCTAATGAGCGGTGATTTATCACTGGTTGCACAGATAACAATAGATTTTTTTAATCCTTCTTCGCCTAAATCCCTTTCTATGAACTCCCGTACTTCTCTTCCCCGTTCTCCAATTAATGCAATTACATTAATATCTGCACTCGTATTTCTTGCAATCATACCCAGCATAACACTTTTACCAACACCGCTGCCGGCAAAGATTCCAATACGCTGCCCTTTGCCAATCGTTAATAGTCCATCAACCGATCTTATACCCGTTTGAATTGGTGTGGCAATTCTTTTTCTTTCAAGAGGGTTTGGTGGTTCCCGGTATGACTCTCTATATGAAGAATAATTTATTTCTCCGCCGCCGTCAATCGGATTGCCAAGTCCATCAATAATTCTTCCTAGCAGTTCTTTGCCAACACCAACGATAAGATTTTTACCGGATGCTTTTAATTCGCAAGCGGGAGAAATATTGTGTACCTCGCCAATTGCAATTGATAACACCTTACCGTTTTTAAATCCCACAACCTCTGCTTTACAAATTTCATTACCGCTTTGATCTACAATTGTGCAAATTTCTCCGAGCACAGCGTTAGGACCAACCGATGCAATTACCAAACCAATAACATCAACAACTTTACCATTAACACGAATCGAATCAGTTTTTGATAAAACGTTGCGATACTTTTTAGTTATGTGTTCAACAATTTCCATAATCCAACCTAAATACTCTCTACTAATTTCATCCTAAGTTCACTTAATTGAGTTGAAATACGTGCATCTACATTTCCTATTTCGGTTTCAATAAGACAACCGCCCTTTTCAATCCGGCTATCACCTTCAATTTTTATTTTTGTAAAAGAATTACCGTTTATTATGTTTTTACTGTCCACTGATAATTCTTCCAAATCTTGCGGATGCAGACGAAGTTTAACTTCATTAGCTCCTATTATTTTATTAATTGCGAGTCTTATATTTTCATTAATGATATTTTTTTCTTCAATCTCACGTTGGATAATTTTTTTAGATAACTCATAAGCCGTTTCAATAACAAGCTTTTCAAAAATTTTCTCCTGCCCTAGAAGATGCTCATCATATTGCTTGATTATGTTGTAAACCTCCTCATACTTCCGGAAGAGTTTTGCTGAATAGTCTTGTTCCAATTCTCTGCGTGTCTTTTCCTGCCCATCTAAAAAACCTTGTCTGTAGTAATCATCAAGCTGCCGTTTCAAAAAATCGGTTTCATTTTCAGTGGAATCAACGTCGCTAAATCCTGCAACTTTGAGTGCCGGTCTATTAGATCTAGAACCAAGTTTTATAACATTAGACATAAACTTCTTCCGGTCCCCCTCTCATATTGAGAGAGATTTCACCTTTCTCTTCAAGTGCTTTAATTACATCAATGATTCTTGCTTGAGCCGCCTCAACTTCTTTTAACTTAACCATGCCCATATATTGTAATTCTTCTTTAAGAAGATCTGCAGCTCTTTCCGACATGTTCTTAAATATTTTTTCTTTCATTCTTTCTTCAGATACTTTTAACGAAAGTGCTAAATCTTTTCTATCAACTTCACGGAGAATTTTCTGAATATCTTTATCATTAATGTTAATTATTTCATCAAAAATGAACATCAAGCGTTTAACTTCGTAGGATGTTTCTTGATTCATCTCTTCAAGTTTTGTTAATATTTCCTTTACCATTCCAACATTTGCGCGATTAAGAATTGCCGCTAGACATTTAGGCCCGCCTAATTTACCGACAGATTGACTCATTGAAGCGCCTGCAATATCATCTACAACATTTTCAATTTGTTTCAGAGTTTGAGGAGCAATTTTTCCAAGAGTTGCAATTCTAAAAGCAACATCTGCACGTAAATCTTCGGGTAATTCTTTTAATGAGTTGGCAGTTTGATCCGGGCTTAACTGCGAGAGAATAAGTGCCATTGTCTGCGGATGTTCTTTGTTTAAAAAATTTACCAGCTGAGACGGCTCTGCCCGTTTCAAAACATCAAATCCTTTTAGTGTAGTTAATCTTCTTATTTTATCAATGATTTCAAGTGCTTTTCCGCTGCCGTATGTTTTTTCTAAAACGGCTTGTGCATAATCAAGTCCTCCTTCCAAAACATATTCCCGGGCAGTTACCATATTATAGAATTCATAAATAACGGTATCAATCGTTTTTGATGAGACGTTTTTCACTTTTGAGATCTCTGCAGTAATGATTTCCACATCCATCGGATCTAAATTTTTAATTACGGCAGAAGCTGCATCAATATTCAGCGCAACCATTAACATAGCCGCTTTTTGAAGTCCGTTTACTTGACTACGAACTTCTCTAAGAGAAATTTTGTCGTTAGATTTCATCTTCATGCATCCAGGCGTTTATTAATTTCGCTGCATCCATAGGATTTTTAGTTACATAGTTTACAATTCTTTCCTGTTGATTCTTTTTCAGCATTGCTTCGTCTGAAATTTCATCTTCAATATCACCTATAGGCAGCATCATTTTTTTCTTTTTGGCTGCTGCAATTTGCGCAGGCGCAGCTTTATTCTCGGTTGATGGAAAGGATAACATTGAGTCGTTTGCAAGGGCAAAGTTTCCTTGATTTACAGTACCAATTACAATTCTTTCATTCTTTAACCGTTTCATTAAACTCTTTAAAACAAATATTGATGCAACGATTGCAACAATAATAAAAGCAAAGTTGATCCACTCATTTGCATTCGGAATTGTTGAACTGCTGGTTTCTTCTTTTATAATTTCTGTCGGTCTAATTTCAAAGGGAATATTAACTATTGAAAACTGATCATTGCGGGTAAAATCAATTCCAACAGCATTTTTAACTATTTCTTCTAGTTTTTTTAATTGGTCTACCGGGCGCGGATCATAAACAATCTCCGTTTTATCACCCTTCTTTATTTCTTTCGGAATATCATTAATAACCGTTGCAACACTCAAGCGTTTGATATTACCGCTTTCCTGCACAATTTTTTGAATTGTTTTATTGATCTCATAATTCGTTAATGTGTTTTCGTTGGAAGCCGCAGATGAATCATTCTGCTGTTTCCCGCTATTATTTGTTTTTATAGTTTGTTCGCTTACGGCAACCTGCGATTCCGGATCGTATTGTTCCATTGTTCTTTCAACATGGTCAAAATTTAGATCGGCATTTACTTGAACCATAGAATTACCAAATCCAAGAACGTTATCCAGAATTGACTGGGCTTTTTGTATAAGATAATTTTCTACAGATTTTTTCATTTCATACTGTTTGGCGGATGCATAAGCTAAAGGTCCCTCTTCATTATCACTGTTCAGTATCCGTCCCCTAGTATCAATTATCGATACTTTATTCGACTGTAATCCTTCAACGCTGCCACAAACAAGATTGATAATTGATTGAATCTTCTCTTTAGTAGGAGTAGAATTATTTTTAAGTTTCAATACTACTGACGCGGTTGGAGAATTTTCTTCTTCTTTAAAAATTGTCTTTTGCGGTAAGACAATATGCACACGAACACCGACAACCCCTTCCTGCTGTTTAATTGTTCTTGCAAGCTCTCCTTCCAAAGCGCGTTTATAATTAAGCTTCTGCATAAACTCGGACATTCCTATTGTCGTTTTATCAAATATTTCGTAACCAATAACACCGGAACTAGGAATTCCTTTACCAGCAAGAGTAAGACGAATCTCGTAAACTTTTTCTCTTGGAACTTTAATTGTCTGCCCGTTGTCATCGAGTTTATAGAGAACTTTTTGACCATTCAAATGTTCAACTACTTTTGATGCATCTTCTTGTGATAATCCGGAATACAAAGTTGTATACGTTGGTTCATTCAATAGAATAAGTAATACAGCCATTAAAACCAGAGTTAACAAAACTCCGGCTCCTAGCATAAATTGTTGTTTAATATTAAGTTTATTAATTATTCCAACAAAGGATTGTAGTAGATTTGTGTTCATAATTATATCGGCATCCTTATAAGTTCTTTGAACATGTCTACGGCTTTATTTCTGATTTCCATCAGCAATTCTAAATTTGTTTTAGCTTTTTCACCGGCAATCATAACTTCGTGCAGTTCAACACCTTTCCCGCTGACAAAATCTTGTACTGTATTCTTTGAATCTATCTGGGAATTATTAACATCGTTTATGAATTCCGAAATTGTGTTGCCAAAATTTTCATTACCAAGCCCCTTGTTCTTTTGCGGTTGTATTGAATTTGGCAGCAGATCATTAAATCCTTCAATTTTCATATCAGCCTCTCCTGTCGAAAAGTGAACCGACATGAATACCGGTTACCTTTCCTTTTGAGTTATAAAATTTATAGTTCATTATTTCATCCTGTTGGTTCGGATATAATTTCGCAAAGAATTTTTTTTCTTCAACTCCAATGTTTTCACTCTTAGCGTTTTGAATGTTCTCCGTTTTATTTTTAGCTCTAGTATTGATATATGCCGGAGAATAATTACCAATTGTGTTAGTTGATATTTTCATTATATCTCCAATGAATCTTTTGCCATTTGTTTGGCGGAATTAAGCGCTTGAAGATTTGCTTCATAACTGCGAGTAGCTGCTATCATATCAACCATTTCATTTATAACACTCACATTGGACATTTCTACATACCCATCTTTATTAGCATCCGGATGATCAGGCATATAAACAATATCCCCGGTTTTCTGATCAACCATTTCTTCCAATGCTGCTTTTTCTTGATCTGGTGAGATAGCGAACTCTTGAGGAGTTTGTATATGTGATAAATGATCCGGCTTTGTAGCATTAAGCTGCAAAACTTTCCCTTCTGCATTAAGATTCTGCATGAATTTTTTTTGGTCGGTTTCTACTTTTAAGAATTTCCTTTTATAAGGATCTCCGTTTTCAGTACGAACAATATCTGCATTTGCTATGTTTTGTGAAATCAAATCCATTTTCTTGCGTTGTATGCTCATCCCGCGGGAACTGAAATTCAGTCCGAACAAACTTCCTTCAATTTTCATATTTTTCCTCCACCTTTAATTACATTTTGTATGTTCCTGTAATGACTGCCTATTTTTCGGGCGGCAAATTTATAACGGAGTGTATTCTCAGCAAGTTCGCTCATTTCTCTTTCAATGTTTACGTTATTTTCGCCGGAAGCCATATCCTCACTTTTGTCGTCTACATATTCAAAAGTTGAACTGCTTTCAGGGGAACCTTGAACTCCACCGAGATGTTTTTGATTTGTTGCTTTCAAAATTGAGTTGGTACTTTCGTTGAGAGCTTTTTTAAATAAAACATCTTGACGTTTGTAATTTTCTGTTCCAATGTTCGATATGTTTTTTGCAATTACCCGGTTCTTTTCAGAACAGTAATCGAGCAGGTTTTGAAGTAGTTTTACGGATGAAGCCATAAAAACCTTATAACTATTTGATTTCTTTAATCCAAATCAAATGCCAACTATAAAGTTTTTGTTTTTTGTTGAATGTGAACTATTGAGATGAGAAATTTGGCTAAAATTCACCAGTTGGAAATTATTATTCACTCACCTTACGCAAAAATTTATCTTAATTTAATTTCCGTATCACAGAATACTATTCTGTGATACAATTTTACTCCATTTTAATAATTTTTAGAACAATGCTGCGTAAGGTGAGTTACTCGGTATAATCGAGAATAACAGTCTTTGTTTGACCGCATGAACAAACAAATTTTATTTCTTTAAGATTGTCGTTGGAATCTTTTTTTAGCAGAAATCTTACACCGTCAATTTCATCATCTTGAAAAGATATTTTTGATAAGCCGGTGATTTCAACATCTGTTGATTTTATTAGATTTCCTGTTTTCATTCTATTTTTTGCAAAAACATCCTTGTATACTACGTCTTCAAAATTATTTGCCATTTAGGACCACCCTATTTATTAACTCTGATATTTTTTCTGCCGGGAGGACAACATCTGCTAATCCTGCATCAACTATTGCTTTTGGCATTCCGTAAACAACAGATGTTTCTTCGTTCTGCGCAATTGAATAACCTCCTAATGATTTCAAGTTCTTAATTCCCTCTAAGCCATCTTTGCCCATTCCAGTCATTATAACACCAAGATTATACTTTCCATAGAATTCATTAACAGAATTCATCATTACATCAACCGATGGGCGATGCAGTGTATCACTTGGTTCTTTTGTAATGTTTACTAATAAATTATTGATTCCATTGCTTTTAATTTTCATATGCATTCCGCCGGGTGCAATATATATTACTCCCGGTCTTACAGATTCTCCGGATTCTGCTTCTTTCACTTCTAGTTGGCATAAACCATTTAATCTATCAGCAAGTGACTTAGTGAACTTTGGAGGCATGTGCTGGACAATAAAAATTGGAACAGGTAAATTCTTCGAAAGCATTGGCAATATCCTTTGCAAAGTAAAAGGTCCGCCGGTGGATATTCCTAAAGAGATTGCGCGATATCCAATCATTGGTAAATCTTTTAATACATTTGTTGTTCTTAGAACTGTTTGCGGTTTATAATTGATTGTTCTAATTCTATTAAGTCTTTCTGTTAATTGTTTTTGCTTGGCAATTTCTTTGACTTTGAAAATTAAATCATTTCTTATTTGTGAAATATTTACACTTACATATGACATTTCCTTGGGAATAAAATCAACCGCACCAAGCTCCAATGCTTTTAAGGTTGCATCAGCTCCTTCAGATGTCAATGAACTAACCATTATTACGGATGTCGGACAATTAGCCATTATCTTTTTCAGTGCAGTTAGCCCATCCATTACCGGCATTTCAATATCGAGAGTGATAATATCCGGTTTAAGCTTTATTGTCTGCTCATAACCTTCCAGACCATTTCTTGCAGTTCCAACCACTGAGATACTAGGATCACTCTCCAACATTAGAGAGAGTGACTTACGCATAAAAGCGGAGTCATCAATTATTAGCACTGACGTTTTATCTTTCAAGAAGCTTTTTCCAATTTGTTAAATAGTTCATGAATATCCAGAATCATAACAACGGTACCATCGCCCATAATTGTTGAACCTGCGACACCATCAATTTTTCCGAGATATGACCCAAGCGATTTAATAACTACCTCCTGCTGACCAACAAGTTCATCCACTTTAATTCCGTATCTTTTTTCAGCAATACCGACTTCAACAACATATTGCCAACCTTTATTTTCTTCTTTGGTTCCATTCATTTTTCTTTTTAAAAGCTGTTTAAGTGAAATAAGAGGAAGAATGGAATCTCTTACTCGAATTACTTCTCTTCCTCTAACAGTAGAAATTTGGTTGGCGTGAACACGCAACACTTCTATAACAGATCCTAGCGGAAGAACAATCATTTCCTCGTAAGCTTTCACAATCATACCGGAAATTATTGCTAACGTTAGGGGAAGTTTTATTTCAATTTTAGTCCCTTTATGTACTTCAGATTCTATATTAATTATTCCACGCAGCTTTGAAACATTTGTTTTTACTACATCCATTCCAACGCCGCGTCCGGATACATTCGAAATTTTTTCTACTGTCGAAAATCCCGGTAAGAAAATCAAGTTAATTATTTCCTGCCGGGTGAGTTCCTTTGCTTTTTCTTTTGTAAGCAATCCTTTTAAAATTGCTTTTTCTTTTACTACTTCAGTATCTATTCCTTTACCGTCATCTTCAATGGTTATCACTATATTGTTACCCAGCTGTTCGGCGGAAAGAATAATTTTTCCTTTAGGATTTTTTCCCAGCTTAATTCTATCGTCAGGTTTTTCTATTCCATGGTCTACCGAGTTTCGTATCAAATGAACAAGCGGGTCATTAATTTCTTCAATCAAATTTTTATCAACCTCTGTCTCTTCACCTTTAATCACCAGGTCCACGTCTCTGCTTGTTTCTTTACATAGGTCACGTACAAGTCTTGGATAACGATTAAAGATTTTCGCAATCTTAATCATTCGAAGTTTCATAACAACTAATTGAAGCTCTGTTGTCATTAAATCAATTTGTTTAGTCACCTCTCCAAAATCTTTGGAATATTTATTATTTTCATTTTCAACAGCATTTTTTGAGTTTACCTGCACTAAGCGGTTTCTGCCAAGCACCAGTTCAGATACAATATCAAGAAGCGAATCAAGACGATCAACTTCGACCCGGATAGTATTTTCTTTCACTTGGGTAGAAGCAACTGCTTTTTGAACCGAATCATTTTTCTTTTCTTCAGTTTTCACTTTCGCTTGAGCTTCTACAGGCTCAGAGGTTAATTCTTCTATTAATAATAGTGCTTCTTTAGATAAATTTTCTGTGTTAATTTTTTCTTTTACCTTTTTCCCTTCGGTTGAACCGGTTTTTTGCTCTATCTCGTTAAGCAGTTTCTCTAATACACTGCAAACATGTTCGGTTTCTACCGATTCATTTTGTTCTGTCTCAATTTTTAGAAGAAGTTGTTTTATAGTATCGTGGGCAAGAATTATTCCATCCATCAAATCTGAATTAATAGTAGCTTCCCCTTTTCTAAGTTTATTTAAGATGTCTTCACATTTATGAGTTACTTCGGGGAGTGTTTCCAGTCCAATGAAGCCGGATGTGCCTTTGATTGTATGGAATGACCGGAAAATCTGGTTTAGCAAATCTTTATCGTCAGGTCTTTTTTCAAGTTCTAAAAGATCAAAATCAATTTTTTCAAGAATCTCTTTTGACTCAACTAAAAAACTTTCGACAATTTCTTTCATCTCCGGATCTACCAGAGTCGGGTTTTTTTCTGTAGTATTCATTTATTGGCAAAGAGCTCGTCAATTTCTTTTTGTGATTTTTTTGAATGATTTTCTAAAACTAGTGTATCTGCAAGTTCCTGCGAATTGTTATTCTTCTCATATCTTGCGCCAGCATTAAACGTAAGCTCTTTCGGAAATTGATAATCGAAAGTTTGTACTTCTTGATGACCGAGATCTATTAACAATGAAGCCATTTTTTTCTGAATTGACTGCACAAGGTGATTAACAGAAGATAACTGTTGTGATGTAATATCCTGCACTTGTAAAGACAATGTTATATTCATCATCCCTTCCTGGATCTTGCTTGCAAGAATAATTACGGAAACAAAATCTTCATTTATCATTTCCGGATTTATTCCATTCTTCATTAACTCTTTAACATCGGGATCGTTGGGATATTTAGCAGCCAGTTTCTCTAATGAAATTTTCTGGCAAAATAACTTTTCTTTTAAGAAATTAAGCTTGGATTGTATTGTATTTAAATCGTTAGTAACGTCATCTACAACATCAAGAATTTCTGTTGTAGCAACTTCTGTAGCATTTGTTACACTATCTATTTGAATTGCCGCTTTAGGAAGTTTGCTTGTGCTTTCAGAGATTGAACGATTCACAGTTTCTAAAAGCGGGATAGTATCTTTTATAAAATCTAAAATCTTTTGAAGAGTTGGCATCAAGTTCTGTCCGAATATAAAAAATGATTTTAAGTCTCCAAGTTTCTGAAAGATCTGATCCATATTTGTTTTGACGTCCATTTTCTCTCCTTATGCCGTAGATGATGAAATAACTTGTTCAATTTTTTCTCTAAGAATTTGCGGAGTAAATGGTTTTACAACATAATTATTTACCTTTGATTGCAGGGCTTCCACTATATCTTCTTTTGATCCGCGGGTAGTTACCATTAGGATTGGTATTGCAGATATTTTCAGATTTGATCGAATAGACTTAACCAATTCCAGTCCAGAAACCTCAGGCATATTCCAATCGGTAATAACAAAATTAATTGTATCATCACTTGTGAGTTTAACAAGAGCATCTCTACCATCAATGGCTTCTACAATATCATTATGCCCAATCGCTTTAAGTGAATTGAGAACAATTCTGCGCATTGTAACAGAATCATCAACAACCAAGAATTTAAGTGCCATAAATCTTCCTTTAGTTTAAATATTTGGAAACTTCGTAAGCAACACGTTTAGGATCAAATGGTTTAACAAGGTAAGAATTCGCCCCGCATTCCATTCCTTTTAGAATATCTTCGGTATTACCCAGCGATGAAAGGACAATTATCGGCAGTTCTTTGTATGCCTCATTCTTTCTTATGGAAGAAATTAATTCAAATCCGTCAACATTTGGCATATTTAGATCCGTGATGACAAGATCAATTTTTTGCATCGGCAGTGCTTCAATAGCTTCCATTCCATCCGAGCAGTCTATTATATCAAAACCTTTTATTGAAAGAGCAACCTTTACAAACTTTCGGATCGTGGGAGAATCATCGGCTACAAGTATCACCTTATTCATTTTATTACTCCTTTTTGTATCCAACTGTGTTAGGAAAACTAATAAGCTTAAATGCTTTGGATATTCCATGTAATGTTTCAGAATACCCAATAAATAAATACCCGTCTTTGTTAAGAGCATTATAAAGATTATTAACAACTTTTATTTTTGATGCCTGATCGAAATAGATCAAAACATTGGCACAAAAAATTACGTCGAAGTTAAACATCTGCTTCATAGAATTATCGTCGTACAGGTTCGTTACTTTAAATGAAGCCATCTTTTTTATTTCGGGAACAACTTCGTAAGATCCGGTATTACTAGGTTTAAAATATTTTTTAAGATAATACGGCGGTGCATTACGTATCGAATAATCTCTATAGATGCCTGTATTAGCAGTTTCTACCACGGCTGAATTGATATCTGTTCCAAAAACCTCCAAATCAAAGTTTGGATATCTCGGTTTAATAAGATCATTAAATATCATAGCGACTGAGTAAGCTTCCTCTCCAGAAGAACTTGCTGCGCTCCATATTCTGATTTTATTTTTACCTAAAGCAAGTTTTTTCTGGATAATCTCGGGTAACATTGGTGATGCCAGTGCATCAAGCTGCGGCTGGTTTCGAAAGAAGAAAGTTTCATTAATAGTAATTGCTTCATAAAAATTTTTTTTTTCAGATTTACCATTAGTTGCTGATTTAAGTAAATAAAAATATTCTTCAAAAGATTTAATGTTTAAAAAATTCATTCTTCTTTGAAATCTACTTTCAAGAAAATATTTTTTATTATCTTGAAAATAAATTCCGCAATCTTCATATATATGTTTTCGAATATTTTCGAATAGCGCGATCGACATCATTGCTTGACGAAGCCCCGTTGTGCCGAAATTTTGCTGCACCCCTGCAATATTCAAGTTTAATGTTGGATTCATAATATTCAATTCAAAGTGGTTGAAAAGTTATTTACTCTTAAGTTTTTAATAATTGCTGCACGTTCACGAACCATATCATCTTCATCCTTCATTAATTTTTCAATAATCGGTTCAGGGGATTGATCTGGAACCTTTTCCAACATTTCCAAAAGTCTTAATCTATTCCAAGCGCTTTCATCATTTAACATTGAATCAGCAAAAAGAATTGCGCTTTCCTGATCAATATTGAAAAGGATTTCCATGGCATAACGTCTAACTTCTTCATCGTGATGATTGAGAAACTCACTTATTGAATTTGCAATATATCTGGTATCCAACATTGAAATATTCAATCGTACGTCATATTCGTGGACATAATTTATGATTTCAATAAAAAGATTAAGTATCTGACGTAGGTTTGGTAACCGAGGGTTTACAATTCGGAATATTTCATGATAAATATATTCAATATTAGTAAATAACTTATTTTTAATCATATCATCCAGTTCAAAGTTTTCGCCAAGCAAAGTTAAACTTGCACCGAGTATGTCTTTATCATCAAATGAATTTATCATGCTAAAGGCAATTTTTTTATGTTCCATTGTCCCTTTTTGAATAGCATATAACAACAAATTTTTCATTCTATTATCAAAAGGAATATCCAAATTGAATTTTTCTCGCAGCATAAATATTGATGAGATCAATGCAAGCACTAAAGGACCATTTACAAAGTTAATCTGCTCAAGCAAAAAGAAAAAAGTATCAATATCACCCAGACTGCCTAAACTTTCCAGGATTGAATATTTCGTAATTTCATCTTCATTTTGAAAGCGTGAGACTAGAAAATTTAATGCGGTTTTAGATCCAATCTTACCTAATGCTTCAACAACAACCGGTTTGTACAGATCATTCCTATCATAGAATAATATTAGCACATCTACATAATTCTGGACCTGTAAATTACCGAGTGCTTCGATACAAGCTAGGATGACATTATCGTCTTCCGAACTGCTGAGTACACCCATAATAAATAAAGATGCTCTTTGATCACCGATTAGTCCTAGAACGTCGATAATAAATTTAATGTGGTCGTTATTATTTTCAGTATTTACTTGGATAATTGCATCAACGGAGAGAGAACCAAGATTAATTAATATTTCTCCGGCAAGGTTTCTAACAGATATGTCATTAGACTTAATGAAAGGAACTATGAAAAAAGGAAATCTTGGGTTTCGGTTTTTTAGAATATAATTGGTTGCTGCATTACGAATTCCTTTATCACTATGCTCAACAAAACCGCAAATTATTTGTATTAAATTATCATCTATATTTTCCGGCTCAAGATTATTTAGTAAATCACTTATTTCTTCGTTACTTCCGTTTTTAAGTGTCTCAAGGGTTCTTTGTAATTGTTGATCTGATATTTTTCGATTGAGCATATTATGCCTCCATTTTTTTCCTTAAAAGCAATTAATGTGCCGAATTTGCATCTATATTTTTACTTAGCATCCCAATCCAATAATTATTTTTTGCAGAATATTAGCCAGATGCAAACAATCAGACAGATAATTTTTTCCAAATTGCCAAGTCAAAACAAAACTCAACTCAATACTCACACTCTCAAAGCATTATAAAGCTTAAGAGTATTATCGAAGTAAGTGCAGAAAATATTAATGAGTCTGCTCTAAAAAGGATCTATTAAATGATGTCATTGACAGAAAATATCTTTTTAGAGTGAACTCATTAATTGAATTAATAAAAAAACAGGCATCAATATGCCCGTTAATTTGATGGGTAATTTTTGAGAGTTTATGAGATGTTTTTTGTTACTTCTATTCCAAGCTGTTCCATTCTGTAGCGGAGTTTAGAACGTGAGAGACCAAGCACTTTAGCCGCTCTTACTTGATTTCCGTTTGTTATCTTGAGCGTTTTTTGAATTAATGTTTTTAGAACCAAATCAATCTTAATGCCTTTGGAAGGAATTTGTAGAATAAATTTTTCATCTTCGCTTTCAATTACATTTTTCCCCTCCAATAAAAATGCAAAATGATAATCCGATAATTCTTCTTCTTCACATAGAAGTATTACTCTTTCTATAACATTTCGTAACTCACGAATATTTCCTTTCCACTTATAAGTAGTCAATAATTCAATTCCACCCGCATCAATACCTTGAATATTTTTACAAAATTTCTGCGAAAATTCATTAAGAAAAGAATATGCGATATAAACAATATCTTCTTTTCTTTCTCTAAGAGGCGGTATGATTACTTTGGCTACGTTAAGCCGGTAATACAGATCTTCCCTAAAAGTCCCACGGGCAACTTCCTCTTCAAGATTTCTATTTGTTGCAGCAAGTATTCTAATATTAACAGAAATTTCTTTTTCACCGCCCAACCGGTAGAATTTTTTTTCTTGAAGAACACGTAAAAGCTTAACCTGCAAATCTAAACTCAATTCTCCGATTTCATCCAGAAGAATTGTTCCGCTATCAGCAAGTTCAAATTTGCCGAGTTTAGTTTTTTGAGAAGCTCCGGTAAATGCACCTTTTTCATGCCCAAAAAATTCACTCTCTGCTAAATCTTTCGGTATTGTTGCACAATTGATTGTAATAAAGGGAGCTTTAGTGCGGGGGCTTTGCTGATGAATAAATTTTGCAAAAACTTCTTTGCCTGTTCCGCTTTCACCCTGTAGAAGAATTGTTGTATCTCCACTCCTAGCAAGTTTTTCAACAGAAGAAACAACGCGTTGAATTTTTGTGCTTTTGCCGAAAAATTCTCTTTTTAATTCATTGTCTTCCAGCAAAGTATGAAGTACGTTGACTTCTGATTTAAGGCGCAAGTTTTCAACTGCTTTATCAAGAATAAATTTGAGTTGCTCCAGATCGATTGGTTTTAACAAAAAATCATACGCACCTGCTTTTATAGCCGTAACAGCCATCTTAACATCAGCATAACCGGTAATCATTATCACAGGAATATTAGTATGTTTTTTCTTTATGCTTTTTAATACATCAATTCCATTATGAGTAGTTAAATAAATATCAAGAAGGATAATATCGGGTTGAAAATCAGCAATCATTTGCTCTGCTTCTGCGGCACTAAGACAGGATAGAGCATTATAATTAAGTTTAACTAATACTTTTTTTAGTGAGGATGCAACAAGATCATCATCATCAATTATTAATATCTTTGGAGTCATTTGAGCAACCTATTCAGTATGAAAAATTATTCAATTTTAAACTTCATGGAGAATGTAGTCCCCTTGCCGAAGACTGAATCAAAGAATAATTCGGCATGCAATTCTTCGGCTAATTTCTTGCAGACGCTAAGACCAATGCCGTGTCCTTGGTTTTTTGTAGTGTAGAAATCCTTGAGTATTTTTTCTTTGTCTTCAGGTTTTATACCTGTTCCATAATCTTGAACTTCCAGAATAACAAAGTTGTTTTTTTCACAATTCTTTTTATAAGCGCGTATAATAATTTTGCTGCTTTCTTGTGACGCTTCTATGGCATTGTTTAATAAATTTAAAATTATCTGCATCAACTTATTCTTATTAAAACTTAAATTAGGTAAGGTCGCTTCGATTTCTTTTTCAATTGCAACACCATTCATCCTGGCATTAACAGAAATTATTTTTAAGCATCTGCTAATAATATAATCCAGATTAACCTGATGAACTTTCTCTGAAGATTTGCGTGTAAAATCTAAAATATCTTCTATCAAAAAACTTACCTGATCAAAAGCATCTAAAGACTCCGATACAATTTCTTTCAAATCGGTCGGCAAATCATCCTGCGCCATGTTTAAGTAATCTAAGTTCAGTTTTATTGCAGAAAGAGGATTACGTATTTCATGAACTAAACTAGCAGTCAATTTCCCAAGAAGTAATAGTTTATTAACTTGAACAACATCCCGCATATTTATACTCAATTATGATGATAGTTAATTTAACAGTTAAACTAAGAATTCTGAAATGAAAGGGCAATAATGGAAAGTTACTTGTTAAATTATATTACTTGTTAAATTATAAAATTATTGTAGTGAGAATGGATTTTATTGGAGTAATACAAGAAAAACAATTTCTTTATCGTCCCATGTTTATGCTATCAAAAACAATAGCTTTGTTTTATAAAATATTTTTTAATTGAATTTTGGAAAGAACCAATCGCTTGAACAAAATGAATATCCCGCCAAATACCGACATAAATATTGAAATGGTTCTCAACAAAGAAGTTTTACTCATCAAAAGTTTTTTTGAAATATTTACCTGGATAAAACGATGGATAATACTAATAACACAAAAGTCTTCTCCGGTATTAATGCTAACTAAGATCATAACCAGCCTATTTTAATATTATTGTGACAAAAACTGTTCCACTAGATTTACCTTATTATCGTTAGGATTTATTTATAGTTTATGGCTAATATTCTTCATAAGAATGAAAATAAACACCCGTTATTACATGTAATTTTAGTGATGACTAATTTCGAGAAACCGCATTTTATTTTCTTTACTTTTTACATCATTTCGTCGCCTGCTTGATAAAAAAAATGTTTCGATTTATAATCATTTGGCATTGGAATTGAGCTATCGGAACAGCAAATACATTGATAGCATAAGGTACAATTACTCTTTTTTCAAAATTAAACGATGAATAATATTGCATACATTAATGAAGTGAATAAATCACTTCCGGAATATTTCAGTTTTGGATTTTTCCGTATCGACAATGAGAGTAAGTTGATTTATGTAAACGATATGCTTCTAAGTATTTTTGACTATGACTCCATTGAAGAACTTCAAACTAAGATTTATGACGACCCTAATTTAAACCGGTTATTTAATCCAAAAAGATTATCTCAATTACAAGACTCAACAAATCAAAAGAATAAAACCTGCTGGATAAAAAATTCCGGAGAATTACTATTTTTGCGCGAACATGTAAAAAAATACATCGGCAATAATGAAAAAGTTTTTATTGATTGTTTTGTGGAAGATATAACAGAGAATTATTTACTTGAAAAAATGTTTTGCGATATTCATTCAAGCGATTATTCTGTTCTGAAAGCAATTCCTGACCCGATTCTTGTTTTATCCGCAGATGGAATCATTACAGATATTAAAAACAACTACAGAAAACTATTTCCAGATCTCGTTCATACTCGCGGTATTTCAATTTTTGATCTATTTGAAAAAGAAATAGCAGAAAATATTTTAAGACTAATCAATGATACTTTACAAAATGGTGAATCAGGTAGTTTTGAATTTGAGTTCGGTAATTCGAAAGAGAGACAGCACGTTGAAACACGTTTCGCTATTAGAAGCAAAGCGGAAGTAATAATGATTCTGCGCGATATTACTTTTCAAAAAACTGCTGAGAAAAAGATAATTAAAATTTCGGATGAATTACGTGAATCAAATGCAACAAAAGATAAGTTTTTATCAATAATCGGTCATGATCTTAAATCTCCATTAAACGGATTATTGGGATATGCTGAAATTTTATCCAAGGAATACGATAATCTTGAAAAAACTGAAATAAAAGAATTTGCTGATTACATTTTGGAAATTGTCCGAAATACTCAAAATTTGTTAAGTAATTTATTGGAGTGGTCTAAAATACAAAGTCGTAAATTAACTTTTAATCCGGAACAAGTAATTATATCTAAGGTTATTCAAAAAATTAAAAACTTACTTGGTGCAGTTGCGGATAATAAAAATGTCAATCTTATAATTGATGTCGACCCCAATTTAATAGTATATTCAGATGAAAACATGCTTCACTCAATCTTTTTGAACTTAATCGGAAATGCAATTAAGTTTACGCATAAGGGTGGCTTTGTTAAAATAAAAGCAGATGAACAAAACGATCATATCAAATTTTCTGTTATGGATAATGGAGTTGGGATTAGTGAAGATAATATTTACAAATTAATGGATACTAATTACAATGGTTTTACTACTCTTGGAACCGCTAAAGAAAAAGGCACCGGTTTGGGTATAATGTTGTGCAGGGAATTTATCAAGAAACATAATGGATATTTTAAGGTAGATAGCGAAATTGGCAGCGGTACAACGTTTAGTTTTTCCGTTTCCAAGAATTTGCTAAATTACTCATACAATGAAATGAATAAGAATTTTTCTTATCAATAGAAAAACAAAGATAAAGTTTTTAATTATTTAAGGTGATGAATCAATTTGTCTTTAATAATATTCTAAAAAATATTTATGAGTCTGCTCTAAAAAGGTTATTTCTGTCATTGCGAGGAGCGAAGCGACGAAGCAATCTATTGTCCACCTTCGGCGGATTGAGCAAAATTCTGGAGATTGCTTCGCTCCGCTCGCAATGACAAATACCAAAAATACCTTTTTAGAGTGAACTCATTTATAATAGAAATAAATACAGAATTTTAAAAATTTATAGAGCAAATAATGAACGAAAATGAATTGAATTCCGACAAACGGTTTACTCTAAGCCATGATGATTGGTTTAGTTCTGTAATCGAAAATTCTTCGGCTTTGATAAGCAGATTTTTACCCGACTCTACCATTACTTATGCGAATCAAATTTTTTGTAAATATTTTAGTACCACAAAGGAAAAATTAATTGGTAAAAAATGGATTGATTTGCTGCCTGAAAATGACAAAGTCCGTGTTCGTTTCATTATCTCAAATTTTAATTCAATGATGGAACCAATTAGTATACAAAACGAATTACTTTCTCCGGATGGTACTACAAGAATATTCAACTGCGTGAACTCTCTAATAAAAGATAAAAACGGAAAATTCATAGGTGAGTTTCAATCTATTGGTACCGATATAACAGAACAAAAAAAGGCGGAAGAAGTAAATAAAGCAAATGAAGAACGGTATAAAAATCTTTTCAATAATACTCCCATTGGTATTTACAGAACAACACCAGAGGGCGAGATACTGCTGGCAAATCCTGCTTTAATAAAAATGCTTGGATACGATACCGTTGACGAACTTAAAAAATTAAAAATAGAGAGCAACGGTTTTTACCATAATTATTCTCGCAAAGAGTTCAAAGAAAGAATTGCAAAGGAAAATGAGATTATAGCGCTTGAGACAGAATGGAATAAAAAGGACAGTTCAATAATATTCGTTAGAGAAAGTGCACGCGCTTTTAGAAACGCGGAAGGAGAAATATTATATTATGAAGGAGTGGTTGAGAATATTACAGAACAAAAACGTGTAATGACTGCATTAGAAGATTCCGAGAAAAAATTAAAAGAATCTAACCTGACAAAAGATAAATTCATATCTATTATAGCGCATGATCTTAGAAGTCCGTTTCAGGGATTACTTGGGATTTCGAAATTGCTGATTGATGATGATGAACTTACTCTTGAGGAACGTTTAAATTTTGAGAGCAAGTTATATAACGAATTAAAAAACCAATTCAATTTGCTGGATTCGCTTCTTTTATGGAGCAGGGCTCAACGCGGTGTTATTGATTTCAAGCCGGAAAAAAATAATTTGATCTCTGATATTGAAGAATCGGTTGCATTATTAAATCCCTCAATTAATAAAAAAAATCTAACCCTTAAGACCGAGCTTCCTCCTTCATTATTTGTATATTATGATAGAAATATGATTTCAACAGTATTCCGAAATTTAATTTCTAATGCGGTAAAATTTACGAAACAGCATGGGGAAATAATTATAACAGCAACTAGCAACGATAATGAAGTTATTTGTTCCGTGAAAGATAACGGGATTGGAATTTCTGAAGAAAATATTAAAAACCTTTTCAGAATTGATGTACAGCATTCATCACGTGGTACTGACGATGAAAGCGGCAGCGGATTTGGTCTAATTATTTGCAGTGAATTGATAGAAAAGCACCGGGGTAGAATTTGGGTAGAAAGTAAATTGGGCAGCGGAAGTGTTTTTAGTTTTACTATTCCAATCAATAAGTAATTCATGAATATGAAAAAAACAGTTGAAAGAAAAAAAGACCGTGATATTAGCGGAAGGATAAAAGCAGAGTCCGCGTTAAAGTTAAGCGAAGCAAAATTCAAAGGTGTAATAAACTCGATGCAGGATTTGGTTTATACATTAGACCGTGATTTAGAAGTAACCGGTCTGCATGGTATGTGGTCGGAAATGTACGGACTCTCGGAAGAATTGCTCATTGGAAAAAAGATAACAACATTTTTATCCCCTGCCGAAGCGGAAATAAATGAAATTGCTTGTATGCATGCTCTCAATGGTAAATCAATTAAGTTTGAATGGTCTCTTGGTAAAAGAGAAAATGATGATAGATTCCATTTCGAAAGTTCTCTTTCTCCTCTTTTTGGTTATTCTAATGAAATTATCGGAATAGTTGGAGTTGCAAGAGAGATTACAGAAAGAAAGATAATTGAACAAGAATTAATCAGAGCTAAAGAAAAAGCTGAGGAAGCTGATAAATTAAAATCATCGCTTCTGGCAAATATGAGCCATGAATTTAGGACACCGTTAAACGGTATACTCGGTTTTGCCCAGTTGCTTCAAGAGGAATTGAAAGATGAAAATCAAATCAATATGGTTGATAAAATTATTTTTTCCGGTCATCGATTGCTGAAAACACTTAACACTGTGCTGGCACTTACAGAACTTGAAACACAAGATTATGAATTACAGAAAGATGAAATAGATCTTGCACTATTCTGTAAACAAATCAAAGTTCTTTATGAATCATATGCCGTAAGTAAAAACATTGGATTGACTCTTGATATTCAAGAAGAGAACCTGACTGTAATTACGGATTATGCCTTTCTATCAAAAATTGTCTGTAACATTATTGAGAATGCAATTAAATATACCTTCAAAGGAGAAGTTAAGATTGTATTGGAAAGCATTTCAGGGAATGATTCAAATAAAACTGCGCTGATAAAAATAATTGACAGCGGAATAGGAATAAGGAAAGAAGATTTTAAGATTATCTTCCATGAGTTTCGTCAATTAAGCGAAGGATACAGAAGGGATTACGAAGGATTGGGATTAGGTCTTGCTATTTCTAGTAAAATAGCAAATTTAATAGGAGCCGAAATATCGGTGAATAGTGAATTAGGCAAGGGATCAGAATTTACAATCAAGCTGCCATTGCCAGCCGACAAAGATTTAAAATTCTTGAATTATGGTGAGTTGATGAACCAAGCCGCTAATTCAGATAAAATTTGCAATCCGAAATTTGAACATCCGCTGGTTAATAAATTTGGCAGAACCTTTCCGAGAGAAATTGACTGAAGAAGAAAATGAAAACATAGACAAATTAATTAACTACATTAAAAGTTATTTCAATTGAAGCAATATTTTTTTTCAAAAAATATTTTACCTACCCGAACCAGATTTCCGTTTTTCTTTCCGGTTTTACATTCTTCTTTTTCGCCTCATAATTCTTTTGAGCAGATAGGTCAGCATTATCTTCCATAGATGATTCAGTCGTAAATCTCAACGGATTTGCGGCATACTTTTGTGTTTGCGCTTGTTTCGGACGATCATCGTCGAATAAACTTGGTAAATAAAATCTTGGTAAGGAAGGATCTACATTCGGACCATTCATATTTAGCTCCTGCATATTTATCCAATCTTACTATCGGATAATTATCTAAAATGTTTAGCCCTAAATTTGTCTAATAGGGAAAAATGAGTATGGAACTAATCAAGATCAGTATTTTGGAAGAGGAGATCTTTTTGATTAAATAAAAGTTCAAACTCTTCCTCCGGTATTGGTTGATCGGTAAGGTTGAGTGCCGATGCTGGTTGAATAATGCCAGATATTCGAGCAAAGCTACTGGATTTATTTTCAGTGGCTTTTTTATAAAGTAATGCTCATAGTTCGCTTTTCACATAGGTTTAAGAAGAACTATACTAAACTTGACCGTTCAGGTAAAGACTTATCGAACGTGAAAAAATAGTTTCGGAGCTAAGAGAAAGTAAACCGTTACAACTGCTTCTTTTTCTCGGTGATCAAGTTCCTTATCTTGGTCCAATTTCATTTCTCTTAAAATGATTTCCAATCGTAATAAGTTACAATATTAGACGGTTTTTATTACCTGTAATTGTCATTTCAATAAAATCATCTTTTTAGATTGTGAGAAACTTCCGCATTCAAGTTTATAAATATATATCCCCGATGGAAGATTATTACTAATGTATTCCACTATGTAACTCCCCGGATTCATATATCTATTAATTACAGTTGCTACCTGTCTTCCAAGAATATCATAAATTATTAGACTTACGTTTCCACCTGATGGAATAGCAAATTCAATTTTAGTACTTGGATTGAATGGATTAGGATAATTTTGTAGTAGTTGATAATCTGTAACAATGATGCCATTATCTTTAACAGCTGTCCCGGTTCCATTTGTTGTCCCACGTGTAATTGTAGATGATATTTTCCAGATTGCTCCATCGGTAACTCTACTGTAAGATTGTGTTGCAGTTAAAGCAGGGAAAGTCACATTATCTATTATGGCTGCTGTTCCATCTTCCAACCAAACTTCTTCGCCATTACTTGATAATCCAAACCCACTAGGATCAGTTGTTGTCGGAATATCAGTCACTACAACATAGAAACCTTTTGCAGGAACCATAGTGGCCGCAGCAAAAGTCATTTTCGGTTTTGTCCCTCCGTTTCCGCCACTATCATAAATTTTGTATCCGCTAATATCAACTTGTGCAGCCGAAGCATTATAAATTTCGATCCAATCTGGTGCTGCTGTGGTACCTTGTGAAAATATTTCGTTCATTAAAATTACACTGTTGGAGACACCTTTTGTGAGTGTATTTAATAACTTCCATGTTGTACCGCCATCGGGGTATCTTCCGTAAGTCTGAGTAACATCCATTGCTGGAAAAGTTACATTATCAATAATAGTTCCGGATGCATTTTCCAACCACACTTGCTCACCACCACTTGATAAACCAAAACCGCTTGGATCAGTAGTTGTAGGAATATCAGTAACTACAACAAAGAAACCTTTTGCTGTAATTATAGTTCCGGCAGCAAAAGTCATCTTAGGTTTTGTCCCGGCTTGTCCTCCATTATCATAAATCTTATAACCGCTAATATCAACCTGAGTTGTTCCTGAGTTATAAAGCTCGATCCAGTCTAGATCTGTACCTGAACCACGCGACCAAATTTCATTCATCTTAATAGTTGAAGTCTGAGCGAAATTTTTTTCGCTGATTATTAATACAGATAGAATTACTATAAAAAGTGCAATTATTTTTTTCATCTTACCTCCAATGATTTATTTGAAATCTAAAAATATTCTCATAAGGGTCTTTATTTTATTTCCACCAAATATTAGTCACTTAAGACTATAAATTTCTTACAAAAAAATATCTCACTATAGATATTATGGTTTTTGGAATACATACAATATCCCATTAAAATCGTTTATTAAATAAATTTTATCCTGAACGATTGTTATACCCTCCATTTTAGTTATGGGAACAGTATAAGCTGCAATTAGCTCTCCTGTCTTGGTTAACTTTACAACTTCTTTGGATTCATCACTAACCATCCATATACAATCTAACTGCTTATCATAAAATATATCTGAGTAATCCAAAGTATAGTTGAGCTGCTTCCTCCACAATTCAGTTTTGTTGATATATTCTAAAAGCATGCAAGGATCCCTTTCGTTAAGTACCCAGAGATAATTATTGGTTGTATTCAGGCTAACCCCTTCAGGTCCATGACTTATTACAGTTGCAACGTTACACGGGAATGAATAAAGTTTAGTCCCATTTGTTAAGTATTTAGTTATAAGTTGATTTGTTTCTTCAGCAACATAAAATGTATCGCAGTTAGTTGAAAATGTTATTCCTTCCAAATCAGAACTTGGAATAACCATTGATCTTAAAACTCTTCCCGTAAAATCAATTTCATAAACTGCTGAATTTCCATCAGAGACTGTCCATAGTGAGTTTGTCTTTGAATTATAATAAAGTCCTGATGGTTCTGGTACCGTAGTTGAATACTGAGCTATTTGAACTAATGGTGTTAATGATGCATTCACAGTAACTGCATTAGGTTCATCACGTTCACAACCAAACAAAATTTCACATGTAAGAAGAATTACAAAAAACTTTTTCATTATTAAATCCTTAGGCAAAATTCTTTTAATAAAGAATCGGAGTATGCAACTCCGATTCTCTTTTAAGATTGTTGTTATTTATTTGTTGCACCTTTTGTGATTGTACTAGTAAGTGCCCACGTTCCGCCATCAGGAATTCTGGAATAAGATTGTGTTTCACTCATTAATAAAAAAGTCACATTGTCAATCACTGTTCCAGTTCTATTCTCCAGCCAAACTTCTTCTCCGGCACTTGATAAGCCAAAACCGGCCGGGTTAGTTGTTGTTGGTATATCAGTAACCATTACAAAATAACCTTTGGGTTGTACAATTGTGCCAGCCGGAATTTCCAATTTCGGCTTCACCCCAGATTGTCCGCCAGAATCATAAATCTTGTAGCCACTAATATCTGTTGAAGTTGTCCCGGCATTATAGATTTCAATCCAATCAGGATCTAAAGCAACACCCCGGGAATATATTTCATTCATTTTTATTATTGTTGGAACAACAACAACAGGCGCAACAATTGGTTCTTCGCGAGAACATGAAATGAAAACAACTGTTGATATCAGAAGTAATAATATTAATTTCTTTTTCATTTTTTCCTCCTCTTATAATGAAGCTTGAATTCTAAATTGAACGAACGAATGATCATCGTTACCGATAAATTTGCCCTTGCTCGTTGCGTTATCATCAAGATCAACAATCGAATAGTTTAGTTGGAGTTTGATATTGATATTTGGATAGTAGTTCAGTCCTAACATTATTTGTTTTGATTTACCTCCCTTAATTCCCGCAGCCACATCATTTAGATCCAACATACTGAAACGAACTGCCAGTTCTAATGCACCCCATAAGTGTGTTGGTTTTTCGATAGGTCCAACTTCTCCTTCATCAACGTAGTAATATCTTGTCTCGCCTGTTAATACATAAGTTAATGTTGCATACCCTCCGCTCAAATTTACATTTGGTTTTCCATACCATCTTTTAATATTCATTCCCATATACTCAGCTTGAAAATAAAGTGGGCCGGAAATAAACATAAATTCTCCACCGTAACGATTGTAATAATTGATATCCGCAATATCACCTGTGTGAAGTAATTTTGGGTCGAAGACATAAGTTTCTGTTCTTGCTTTTACTTCGATAGTATTAGCACCTATATCGGCAACAGCATCCGGAGTTTTATAAGAACCTGCTGCACCGATATGAAGATTTTTTCCATGCTCATTAATAGGAGCGGCAGATAAACGAACGTTTGTTGAAAATCCTTCATCACGTGTTCCTTTATCAATTCTTGTTCCCGGCTCATGCCCGAATATTCCAACAGTAGCTTGTGCATAATCTGTCCAGTAACGTGCCATCAATCCCACTCTTCTACCCATAGGAAAAGCGCTTGAAGCTGAAGAACGCTCTAAGAATGTCAATAGACGGGAACTGTTCAATCTTTCCATTCCAAATGGTTCTTTGAAGTTACCGGCTTGAATAGAAAGATTAATATCTTCAAAATTATACTTTACGAAGACATCACGTAGATCTAGTACAGCTTCGGCAAAATCCAAATCTAATTCTGCCTGCCAATTTTTTCCTAAAGTTGCTTTGATTGCAAAAGTGATTCTTCTAAAAAGAGTACCGTTGCTGAGAGGATTTTTATTCTCGAAATACATGGCTCCATCAAACTGAATGCGGGAATCGAACCACCATTGATAATCACCATCCTTCGATTCAAAAACCATTTTACCGTTGCGTACTTCGGCTCCAAGGGGAACCTTGGAATCGCCCCCGGGAATACGTGAGTCTTGCGCAAACATTGTAATACCAGTTATGAATATTAGCGCCATCACAAGGGCTATTTTTGAAATTAGATGATTCTTCATAATTACTCCTATTGTAACTAATTAATGTTGTGTTTTAAGTTTTCTATTGTTGTATACATATTTTATAAACCGGATTTTGATTTCACTCTAAATAAATTTTTCAGGATAATGATTCTATCTTCAATTTGCTTATCGAATAATTTATTACCGGTAAGATCGGATTCTATTTTCTCTTTGATTAGAAAATTATCAAACTCGATTTTATGCTGGAATGCTTTTCCGTGCTGAACTTTGATCAGCTCTATTTGTTCTTGTGTAAATTTTGTCTTATCAAGATTATTGACGGCAAGAGTTGAATCAATTTTGAAACTATCGATTAAAGCATATTGAAAAATTGAATAGATCTGTTCGTTATTGTAAGGAGTTCTTTTTAGTAATTCATTCTTAAAAATTTTTTTATTGAAAAACCTTTTCCCTATCAAGTCTTTTATTTTAGCTGTCGGAATATCTTCTTCATCAAGTTTAGCGGAAACTGTTTTGGAGATTTCATACGGAACAGGTTGAATAACTTTTTGTTCAAAGACATTCTGAATAAAAAAGAGAGAAATAAAAGTTATGATACATGCACTAAGCGGGGCTATTATCCAACCGATACCGATTTTTCCTAGGACCTTAAAATTAATTGAGAGCGGATCTTTTGCTAATCCAACTCCTAATACTGCACCGATGAATGCCTGGGTTGTGGAGAGTGGAACTAATGGTATTGTTGGCAAATTATTTTTTAACAGAAAAGATTCTAGGGATTGAGAAGTGAAAAGTGAAAGGACGATAAACTCAGCTAGTACAACTACAAACCCGGTAATTGGTGAAATCTTATATAAATCGTTCCCAACTGTTTTCATTACATTCTCGCCGTATGTAAATATTCCTACAGCAATTGCTAAACCGCCCACTAAATAAAGTTGCTGCACACCGTTCAACATAAAAACACCAAATACGTTTAGATCACTAAAAAAAGGTGCGGAGATAAACATCCCCATCACGTTTGCAATATTATTCGCACCTAGTGAATAAGAAGCTAAAGCACCGACTATGATTAAACCGACACGGGTATAATTATCTATTTCAAGAAGATGAACATTCCACTTCAGTACGGTTTTCTTAATTAACTTAAAAATTAGAAATCCAAAAATTCCGGCTAAGACGGGCGATGCCACCCAGCTGAATAATATTTTGGAAAGTGAATTTAAATCCGTCGGCGAGCTGGTAAAAATATTCCAACCAACAATTCCTCCAATTACAGCCTGAGATGTTGATACCGGTAATTTAGCTTTAGTCATAGCAGTAACTGAAATTCCGACAGCTAGTGCAACAGCAAAGCTTCCTGCAATAGCATTAATAGAACCGAGTTCTGTTATAGTTTTTGTAGTTCCGCTGCCGCTGAACACAGAACCAAGAATTACAAATATTCCGGCAATGATTGCAGCGGTTCTAAATCTTACCATCTTAGAAACAACTGCAGTACCGAAAACATTTACTGCATGGTTAGCACCCAACGACCAGCCGAGAAATAATCCGCTGGTTATAAAAAACCAAATTGAAATATCCAACTCTACTCTAACCTTTTGATTATTGCTATTGACAATCTATCACACACATCTTCAGAGTTTTCCGCTATTCTTTCGATGTGAAAAGCAAAATATCTTGTGTGAATTTTGTTACCGAGTTCATCTTCTGTTCTAAATATTCTCCGCTTGATTCTCTCGGCAATTTTGTTTGTCTCTTTTCTATAGAACTGAACCTTTGTTACATAATCTCTAACTGCATCTATATTTTTGAAATACGCTCGTATTCCACTAACAGTATTTTCCAAACATGCAATTGAACTTTCAGCCAATTCATAAAAATCAGTTTTTAGATTTGCTGCAATACTTGGGATTTCAACAGAAAATTCGAGAAGATTTTCCGCTGTAATGTTTAATACTTTATCGCAGCTTTCAAGCAAACCGAGAACATCACCGCGTGCTTCGGGAATCAATGTTCTTGTGTAAAGTTTTACCTCGATATTACGGCGCAAGTCATCTGCCTTGTCTTCAATGCCGCGAAGCTCTTTGAGATAGTTTTCAAACTCTTCCGTTTGATTATCAAAATAACATTTGATACCGAGCTTAAAGATCAATCCGCCTTTGATAACTAAATCGAGATACTCGTCAATTTGAGCTTCAAGTTTTTTTGTTTTTTTAAAGAACATTGACATAGATTATTAGACCTTTTTCTTATTTGTATAAACTTTAACATTTTTTAAAGTTAATTATGATCATACAACGGATCAAAATATTCCAAATACACCATTAGGAGTTATTCCCAAATATCTAAACCAGGTTTCACCTGCAATAATGATGAGCAGCCATGCAATTACCATTAACGTGAATCCAAATTTAAATGTGTCAGTTAAACTATAATGGTTAGTTTCATATAGCAGAGCAGCTGGTTTACTATTAAAAGGAAGCACATATACATGCTCAATCAAAAATGCAACAGGAAGTGCAAGACTTACCACACTAAAACCAAACCTGTTAGCTACACCTATAGCTATCGGAATAAAAATCATAGTGCGCATAGTTTTGGATTGAAAAATAAGTGCGCTAAAAATCATAACTGCTGTTAATAATAAATATAGCACCCAAAAATTTGTATTATTGCCAATCCCCAAGTGATCAAAAAAAGCATTTACACTGATTGATGGGAGATCGGTAGCATCCAAACCGGCACCCAGTGTATAAGCACCTGCAGAGAACAACATAAGATGCCAGGGAATGTCAACGTCATTCCATTTTACTATTCCGATCCGGGGTAACAAAGCTATAATTGCTCCAAAAAAGGCTATTACTGTGGCACTAATTCCATGAACACTGTCTGTAGCCCAAAGCCCAAGAATGGCAATAAAAATAATTGCAGACTTGATTTCCAGAAAACTTAATGAACCAAGTTTTTCATATTCTTGCTTCAAACGCTCCATGCCTCCTTCAATCTGTGGTAAACGTTCCTCAGGTGAAAGTGGGAAGAAGACCTTCATAGCTAAGATATAACCGATGAACATCAAACAAAGCATAACAGGGAACATTGCCATCATCCAATCAGCGAAGAATATATTTCCGCCAATAGCACCTCCAATAAGAGCCGCTGCAAGTAAATTGGCTCCGGAACCTGTAACAAAAGCACCAGCACCAAGATTGATATTAAGCAGGTTTTGCAACACAATACTTCGACCGAAATTATTTCTATTTTCACCGCTCGTTGCACCGTAAATTGCTGCAATTACCATAAAAATGGGAAGTAGTATAGCTGCTTTTGCAGTTGTTGCAGAAATAAAAGCAGATAAGACAAGATTAATAACAATAAAACTTATAAAAACAGTGCTTGCATTTTTACCAAATCGAATAATTAACCAAAGAGCAAATCGTTTAGCAAGTCCGGTTACCACTAACATACTAGCAAGTACGAATGACATAATGTTCAACCACATTACCGGATGTCCAAGCTGAGCATAAGCAGTTTTTTCTGATAAAACACCCGTGAGTACCAAACTTATGATAAGCAAAAGAGATGTTAAATAATTTGGAATTGCTTGTGTCATCCAGAGAATAATAGAAGCCGCAAAAATTGCAAGCATAAATTCATTATTTCTTATGAATACCGTAGAACCTAATTTTTCATAAGCTTCTTTAGCAGTATCTGTTACCAATTGTGTTGGTTCAATGGAATAAAGAAATGGTAGTTTTACAACAAAAGCGAATAAAATAAAAGCGGCAATTGCTAAAACGGGTCCAAGGATTGCTAGCCACTTTTCAATTTTTGATTTATCGCGTTTGGGAAGTTTCTCGATTCGGTAGTTATGCATATCAAGTGGATCAAATTTAGTCATATCAAACTCGATAAATGATAAATTATTTTTTTAATAACTGAGAAACTGTTTTCACCATTTTGTATATGGATTTTTCATTAGCATTGAGTTGTAATATTTTGTGTCACCGGTTACTTCTTCACCCAACCAATCTGGTTTTTGGAATGACTCAGTTTCAGAACCTAATTCAATTTCAGCAACTATCAGTCCATTATTTTCACCATAAAATTCATCTATTTCAAAAGTGTGATTTCCTGCCTTTACTAAATAACGTGTTTTATCAATAACACCGGGTTCACAAATTTTTAATAGTTCTTCAACTTCAGCAGTTGGAATTTCTTTTTCCCATTCGTAGCGGCTAGCACCGGAAGCATTTCCAATACCTTTAATAGTTATGAATCCTTTATCGCCTTTAATACGAACTCTTACTGTGCGTTCAGGAATAGACGAAAGATATCCTTGAACAATGCGTGTTTCTTTACTTACAAGATGTTTGAATTTACCGTTAACCAAAAATTTACGTTCAATTTCTTTTGCCATTATAATTCTCCTTATTTCATACCGGCTAAGTTTTTCAGACCGCGCAGATAATTAATATTTGGGAAAGTATCAAGCTCAAGTTCTCGGACTGTTTTAATTACAAGCGCAGGATCTTCCATTTCAACAGCAGCAGTTTTAATTACTTTGCCATCAACAGTAACATCTGCTATCTCAACGATTGTGTTGTTGATTGTGAACCCTGTTCTCTTTTTATGAACATTAACTGCTTTTAAAAGCTTAGATGGGCGAATGATTTCTTCAAGGTATTGATCGAAAGTATATTCTGCGCGTTCAAATTTTGGAAGAGCGACTTTGAAACACTTAAAAACTTTTTCAATCTCAGCAACAGGCAGAGGAAATGTACCCTTCATTATCGGCAGCCATTGTTCTAATCTATCTTCATTTACCTGCTGAAGTGTCTTAATATCCATCAAGTTATCGCGAACTTTTGTGTTATCCATGCTAACTTGCGACAAGATATAAACTTCATCGCTCTCGCGAGTCTTGCCTTCTGGATGTTTTTTTATATTTTCTTCGGCTTTGCCGAGATCATTAGTAAAAGTACGCCATTCCCAGCGTGGAATTATTTCTTCCATTATAGCTCCTTATGATTTGTTGAATTCCACTCAAACTCGCAACCATTATGCCACTTAAACGGATGCGTTTTTGAAATAAAAACATATTTCAAAGAAAAAATGTAAGTTGATTGTGACGATTTACTGGCTTTAAGACGATTAATAGTCGTCATCTATTTTGTTTTCAAAAATAATTGCTTTGTCAAGAGATAAGAATCAAGTAAAAACTTTGGAACGCTTTTTATTAAGGATGAGTGGGAATGATCAATAAATTATTTTTTACTAATATGTCGAAGAAAAAAAGATTAATGGGTCTTGCCTTTTTATTAGTTATTATAATTGGTTTTACATTTCTTTTCTATTTCAACACAATAAATATCAAACGTGTAATTAAATTTGCTAACAGTGAATATATAATCGACTCAGTTTCATTGAAGAAACCGGTGGTTTATATTGGCGTTATTTCGCGTTACCCTCCTAATATAATTTACAGAGGTTATCAACCAATCCTGGATTATTTGACTTCGAAAACTAATTACCGTTTTGAACTAAAACTTAGTGATGATTATAACCAAGCAGTTAGTAAACTCATTAACAAAGAAGTTGTTGCTGCCTTTTTGGGCTCGTACGTTTATACACTAGCCCATAAAGAATATAATGTTATTCCAATCTTAAAACCGTTAAATGAAAATTTTGAACCGTTTTCGCGTTCTGTACTTATTACAAACAGTACGAGCGATATTTACAGTATTAATGATATTAAAAGGAAAAAAATTGCTCTCCCTTCTAAAGAATCTTTTTCCAGCAATTGGTTATTGAAATCCGAATTAAAAAAACATCATTTAGAAGAAAGTGATCTATCAGAAATAAAAAATTTTCCTCATCACCAAAGTGTGATTCATAATGTTGCTAACAAATATTATGATGTTGGAGTGACGCGGGAATATCTTGTAAAAAAAATTACTGACGGAACAATTAGAGTATTACTCTATTCTGATCCATTTCCTACGTCACCTATTGTTGTTGCGGCAGATTATCCCAGACAAATAGTTGATGAAATCAAAAAATACTTGCTGGAAATAAACAAGAATAATCCTAAGAGAGAATTAATTACTAAAAATTGGGATTATGAATTTATTTATGGTTTTGTTGAAGCAACTGACCGTGATTATAACATTATTCGAAAAATTGACAAATAATTGAGAAGTTGATGTTCAAATTAAGAACCAGTCTAAAAACAAAAATTTTATTTCTTATTGGAGTTGTAATCATATCGCTGATGCTGTTGATCTCTTTTGTGTTA
>Ga0082335_1002438_pt1 | contig 34857 bp, 17 predicted proteins | sample Subgrocontami58m_FD_72375 | JGI IMG/M metagenome (GOLD analysis project Ga0082335, IMG submission 72375) | Subsurface groundwater microbial communities from S. Glens Falls, New York, USA - GMW37 contaminated, 5.8 m (SPADES assembly) (version 2) ... | reverse complement strand
TTATTCTAACTTTCGTCCCGACCTGCACTTGTGCCCCATCATTATGAAATATATATCCTTGAATGTTGTGCAATATCGGGGTTTGACCAGAAATTAAATAAAGAAAAGCAATAATTAATATAAAACTAAACACTATTAAATAAAAGATTTTAAAACTTTCTCTTTTCATTTTTCCCTCTTTTTCTCATCAAGCTAATTAATAATATTTTATTTATAAATATGCTTTAAATTGCAACTTTGATTATATTTACTTATTAGTAATATACCCATAGTAATATACCAATAAAAAGATATTTAAACCCACTTTTGCTAATATCAACGCAAAAAAATGGGTGAAATTTCTTTACTAGGATATTTATGTGAAAGATGTGCTCATAAGTGGGTTCCTCGCTCTAATTCAGAACATAAACCCATAGTTTGTTCTCGCTGTAAATCTCCTTATTGGAATGTTCCAAGAAAAAATGGAAACGGAAATGGGGCCCATAAAAATAAAGTTAAACCTGAAAGATATGGTCTTTTCCCAACAAAAATAAAAAAGAGAGGCATTATTGAAAATGAATAAAAGAGGTTTAATAAAAGCAAGCGTATTAAGCATACTTATCCTATTCTTAATAATCTTATCCATATCGATTTTATCAACAACCCCCTCGTTAGCTATAATACCATCAAACTCTTACATTCTAGGAGAAAAAGTAAAAATAAATTTAGAAGGCATAGAAAATTATAAATTGAAGATTATAACTCCTTCCACAACTTATATTAAAGAAGGCTCAAAAGATATTTTTATTTTCAAACCAGAAGAGTCAGGATTATACAAAATAATTTTGCAATATGAAGGTAAAAATCAAATTTATGATTTCGAAGTAATTTCAAATATATACATTCCCGTTGATTGTATCATTAAAGAACGGGAATGTATAGACAGAGATTCCACAACAAAATGTAACCTAATCATGGGGAATCTCTGTAAATTAATAAATGAGAGTCAAAATTTAAGTAATAATCAAACCAATAAGAAATTAAACGATGAAAATTCTGAAGTAAATAGCAATTCGGCTATTGAAGAGCAGAAAGATATAATAGAAACAGAAAGAATAAAAAAAATTCCTGTAGATTTAGAAGTATTTTCCACAGGGGAAGAGCCTAATTTTGACTTAGATTACCACCATGCAGCCCCTGTAAATCCAAATGCCTCTCAATTTGGGAGATTTGTAAATAAGATTAAAGATGTTGTTAGAAGGGATGGAGTTGAAGCAGCAATTTATGATGCAAATGATAAAAAAATAGAAGCTAAAATAAATGTTGAAAAAACAAACCAAGGTTTTGAAATAGATGTTGAAAAAACAAGAACAGTGAAACCAGGGTTGAACAGAATTGAACTTAAAGTCAAAGAAAATGGCCAAGAATCAATATTAGAAAAATGGTTTTTGTGGGGTGTATTAACTATCAACACAGAAAAATCTATTTATCTTCCGGAAGAAACCGCATTCCTTTCTTTTGGTGTATTAAATGATGCAGGAAGCGTTGTCTGCGATGCAGATTTAACTTTAGAAATTACATCTCCCAACGAAAAAAAAGAAGTTCTTTCTACTGAAAATAGTAAGATAATAAAAAATAGACAATGTGGGTTTTTAGGAGTTGTTTCACAACCAGATTATTTTGCTTATTATAAAACATATGAAAAAGGAAATTATAGCATGGTATTGACCGCTGAAACTGAAAATGGAATTTACATTATTGAAAATTCTTTTGAAGTTAGAGAATACGTTAGTTTTGACGTAAAAAGGCTTGGCCCTACAAGAATTTATCCCAAAGTTGATAATCAAATGAAATTTAGAATAAAAGCAAATGAAAATTACATTGGTAAAATTTTTGAAAAAGTGCCTGAAACTTTCAAAATAACTCTACAGCCAGACATGAAAATTAAGAATAAGGATGGAGAAAAAATTTTAAGCTGGGATGTTGAATTTATTGCAGGCAATGAATATGAATTTTTTTATGAATTAGACGCCCCTGATGAAAGCCCCGCTTTGTACTCTCTAGGTCCATTAGAAATTGGAAACTTCAAAGAAATAAGAAGCTGGCAAATTGCAAACGACGCAGAAACAACAATTGATGCTAGCGTCGCAGCCCCACAAGAACAATATGCAGCTGGAGCTTCAGTAGTTTTCATAAATGATACAACCGGCTATGCTTTCTATTTTGATGTGGGGCCAGCTTTATCTTATAAAAAAACCAATGACCAGGGGTCTAGTTGGGGAAGTCCTGTGACTTTAACATCACAGACAGATGCCTATACCTTTGCAATTTGGTATGATAGATACACCCCCAACGATAATGGTACATTGATCCATATAGTATTTGGAGAAACAGGAACCGATTCTTTTTTTTATTTGTATCTTAACACAACAGGGGACACTCTAAGAAGTGAAGTAGATGCAACTGGAGACATAGGAAGGTTAAGAGAACAGGCACAAAATCCTTATATTGTTAAGAGTTCAGCAGGAAATTTGTTTTTCTCCGGAAGAGACGATCAAGCAGGAACAGGCGATATCTGGAAATCAACAAATAATGGTTCTAATTGGAACACAACCGGAGCTTCTTCCTTCAACACAGACTTCAATGACGAATTTGTCTTAATGCCTATGACAAATAGTGATGTTATGGCTATTCAGGCAGACGATAGTGCTGCAGATTTGTTGTATAGAATCTACAACGAAACTAATGATACTTGGATGTCTCCTTCAACAATTAATCTATCATTTGAAGTTAGTACAACAGCAAGTATTGAAAGTTCTTGGGGAGCTACTTTAGATAAACAAAATGGATACATTTATTTAGTAGGAAATAACAATCCAGCCATATTAGGGGGAGCAATAATTTCTTATTTCTATACTGGCACAACTTGGATACAAAAAGCAGATGTTAACAGTACCATTGGGACAAGTGGAAGAGGCTCTAAAGTCTCTTTCGATTCTAATAATGGAGCAGTATATGCAACTTATACAAGGGCCCCTTCAGGAACATTAACTAGCAGCAATGTATATTATGTTTCATCCACAAATAACATGAGCTCTTGGAGTGCTGAAACTCAATTAAGCACAACAACTGATGATTTAATGCATGCCAAGCCCGATTTAATGAACAATGATGTGATTTATACAGTCTGGTTGAACAATGGTTTAAATGATTTTATGGGCGGAACAATAGTAGATCTCGGAGCTAGTGAAATACAAGATATTTCAGGAAATATTTTCTCCACAACAACAGACACTTCTATAAGTATCGCCCCATTAGATTATAATAGATTTGTCTTAGGATGGTGCGATGACACAAATGATAAAATAAAAGTTGCAATTTATTATACAAATGGAACAGGAATAAAAAGAGATGTTGATACAACAGCCGGAGCTTGCGTGCAAACAAGCGCAGGGCAATCTGTTTCAGTTACCGCCCTAAAAAATAATGAATTTGTCATAGGATGGTATGATTCAGTTGATTCAGACATTACATTTAAGGTTTTTTACACAAATTTAACAAATATAACAGGAGATATAGATGTTGACACGACAGCAGGAACTTCTGCGGCTGTTTCTGTTTCGGCATTTAATTCAACAGCTTTTGCAATAGGATGGTATGATCAAATAGATGAAGACTCAACTTTTCAAGTTTATTCAAGTTCTGGAACTAGTCTTTATGGACCTTTTGATGCCGATACAACTGTAGACGTAGATTCCAATTCTGTAGATATTTCAGCTATGAACTCTACATCCTTGGTTTTTGCATGGTTTGATTCCATTGGAAACGATATAATATTTCAGACATTTACAATAAACGGAACCCCGATAAGTTCTGTAACTGCAGATGCCGCAGCAGGAGTATCAAGGGCAGTATCTGTGACTGCAGTTAATAGTACTGAATTTGTACTTGCGTGGAGTGATCAAAATACAAATGACGCAACCTATAGAGTTTATTATATCAATGGAACTCCACTCACTGCTGAAACAGATGTTGATACAGACATCGGCACTTCTCGTTCGGTTTCGGTTTCAGCAACAAGCCAGGAAGATTTTGTTTATAGCTGGTATGATGCCAGTACAGATATAGGCATTTCTACGCAGACTTTTCTTTTGAACACAACACAAATCTCATCAGAAATTGTTGTTCAATCTAATTCGCAGCAATACCAGCATGTTGCTTCTGAAGAAGCAGCAACACAAATTCAGCTTTGTGAAAATGCTTATGTGGTTGCTTTATCTAACACAACATCTCAATCTTTCTGGCGTTCATACTATCAAAATGGAACCGTTTGGAGCGGAGTTTGCCCAACATATTTTCCTGTTATTTCAGGAGTTAATGCAACAAGTATAACAATAACAAACGCAACAATCATCTGGAACACAAATGTAAAAACAAATTCAACTATAAATTATGGAACAACTCTTTCTTTAGGAGCCTCTCTCGGTCAAAATTTTCCAAAATTAAATCATAGTTTTATATTATCTAGTCTAACAGGAAGCACAACTTATTATTACAATGCAACTTCTTGCATCGATGGAAGATGTAACACAACAGGAGCTTTCAATTTTACAACATCAGAATCAGACACAACCCCCCCATCAATAAATTTAATATTGCCAATAAATAATTCGAATATCACAACAGGGTTTGATTTTGAATTTGTGTACAATGTTTCAGATCTCTCAACAGTTTCAAATTGCACAATTTTTGTTGACGGAACTGCAAAGCAAACAAAAACTTCAATAACACAAAATACAAATCAAACATTTCACGAGTATATGAATAATGGTACACACTTATGGAGCGTTCTTTGTCGCGACGAGTTTAATAATTTAAATATTACACAAAATAGAACAGTTAATGCCTATGTTTCTTCCCTTGATTTTCAGAGGAGATTTTATGAAACTTTTACTAGTAATTTTGCTACGAACCAAACAGCAATAATAAAATTAAATAATTCTAGAGATTCTACACAAAATGACGTTACATTTAACATCGTTGCCCAAACAAGAGTAAATGTTTTCAACGCCACAACACAATTTATCGGAGCAAACGGAGCATTAATTCCTTCAAATAGCATTATAGATTTTTCAGCAAGCTTTAGTGCTACTGCTGCAGCAGTAGAGGCTACATGGAAAATTTACATAACAAACAGTTCTGGAATAACTTTACTTTGCCAAAATGGAGATGATGGCAGTGGAGGAATTCCTATCAATGTAGGAACAATCTCTTCTTCTAACACAACCTGTATAAATAAAGACATAAGGTTGCAATCATCAGATAGGATATTGCTATTAATGAATGCGTTCAATACACATGCTACAGCAGGAAGAACTATAACTCACGCATGGGACGCCGCAACAGCTTCGCAAGTTGATATTAATATAACAACAGAAGGTTTTTTGAATGTTAACTTATCCTCTCCAGTTTCTGATCCAAATGTTGCATCGGAAGCAACATTTAACGCATCATGTCAAGTTTCTTGCTCAATAGGAACATGCAGGAACACTCAAGTCTATATACAACAAAACACTTCAGCTTTAGCATGGTCTAATATTAATGCAACTTCAGGAAATTTAATCTTAAATACTGGAGAAACAAATCCTCATTCTGTCGGCAATATATCAACATCAACAATAACAACAAACTTTACTTTACAAGGAAATGCAGTATCTGCAAATAATATTAGATGCCGAGCAGTTTCCTCTTACGATGAAATAAACGGCTCTTCTTTGCAAATTACAGTTGGAGGAGCCGCAGCAACTGCTCCAACAGTTATTCTAACAAATCCTGCAAATGCAACATGGTTCAATACTTCTCAGGCAATACTTTACTATAATGCTTCAGATATAAATAATAATCTTGCAAATTCCACTTTAATTTTAAATGGTTTAAAAAATCAGACAAACCAATCTTCTTTACTAAATGGACAAATAAACAACTTTACAATTACTTTAACAGATGGAGTTTATACATGGACAGTCAATGCCACAGATACAACTAACCTTGAAGGCACAAACTCTTCTATAAGAACATTTTATGTAGACACGATAAAACCATCTATAAACCTTACATCTCCATCTATAGATCAAATTTTTCAAGTAAGCACAGTTGAATTTAATTTCACAGCAACAGACAATATGGATAATATAATGGTTTGTAATTTAACAATCGACAGCACAGTTAGAGGTTCAAACTTTAACGCAAATAACGGCTCTAACACAAACAGAACAATCACTCCAATAAGCATTGGAATGCATTTATGGAATGTAACTTGCGCTGATGAAGCGGGAAATAAAAATACAAGTCTGACAAGAAATTTTACTATCCAAGATTTACCCCCAACTATTGATTTAATTACAGCAAACAACTCTTTTACAAATACTGGAAACATAACTTTAATTTACAATGCAACAGATAACAATGGTTTTATCCAATCTCAATTAATTCTTAATGGTTTGATAAACCAAACCAACCAATCCGCAATTCTTAATGGACAATATAATAATTTTTCTTTAACAAATTTAGCAGAAGGAATTTACACATGGAACGTCAATGTCACAGATACAAGTAGTTTAAATGCTACAAACTCTTCCCGAACTTTTACAATAGATAAATCATCTCCCAATGTTACTTTAAATCTTCCTTCAAACAACACAATTTCAAATTCATCAACAGTTAACTTTAATTTTACAGTTATAGACAATTTAGACACTTCTTTAACTTGCAACTTAACAGTTGGAGAAAGGCAAGATAATGGTTTTTCTGCAACAAATGGCTCATTAACCAACAGGCAGCTTACGAGTTTTACAGACGAAGGAAGATATTGGAATGTAACTTGCGTTGATGATGCAGGAAACACAAACATAAGCCAAAATCGTTTCATAAACATAACAGAATACCCGAGAATATCTCTGAATACTGCAAATAATTCATTCTTTAACATTTCTTCATTTAATTTATCTTACACTCCTTCAGACAACACAAATTTATCAATATGTAATTTATTTATAGATGGAGCATTCAATCAAACAAACCAATCCCAAATAAGAAACAATCTACAAAACAACTTCTCACTTTCAAGAGTGCCAGAAGGTCTTCACAACTGGTATGTTTCTTGCAATGACACAATTAACTTGCAAAATTCTTCAGAAAATAGAACATTCACAGTTGACTTAGACGGTTTAAATGTAACTCTAATATACCCTCCTAACGGAGCAAGTTTATTTAGTCTAACTCTAAACTTTAGCTTCAATGCATCGGACAATATAGATCCTGCATTAGTATGCAATATTACAGCAAACAGTGTTGTAGTAAATACTTCTTTAGTAACAAGCGGTTTAATAACAAACAGAACAGTTACTTTTGCTTCTGGTGGAACAAAAATCTGGAATGTAACTTGCGAGGATGATTCTGGGAATAGAGTAACAAGCTCAACAAGAAATGTGTCTTTAGAATCTCCTCCAACTGTTACTTTAAACTCTCCTTCAAACAATACATTTAGAAATATATCTATAACAGATTTCTTTTACGATGTCTCTGATACTAATAATAATCTCGCAAATGCCACTTTTATTTTGAATGGACGAAGAAATCAAACAAACCAGTCAGCTCTTGTGAACGACGCAACAAATAACTTTACATTAAATCTGCCTGATGGAATTTATAATTGGACAATAAATGTCACAGATTTAACGAATTTAGAAGGAACAGGTTCTCCATTCAGAGTTTTAACAATTGACACAAAAGCACCATTAATAACTTTAAATTCTCCTTCAAACAATACGCAATTTACTACAAACAACGTTAGTTTTAATTTCACAATTTCGGATAATATTGATTTAGATATTTCATGCGATTTAAATGTAGATGACACTCCAACCATAACCAAAAATTATACAAATGGAAGTACAAATGTAGAATATGTTATTAGAGGAGACGGAAATTATACTTGGAGTGTAGATTGTACAGATGATTCAAGCAATAATAACCAAACAGAAACTAGAACTTTCAATATTGAAGCTCCACCAAATGTAACTCTTCAAAGTCCGAATAACGAAAATATAACAAATATAAATAACATCAGTTTTATTTACCTGCCTCAAGATACCATAGGAATAAATAATTGTTCATTGTTCATAGATAATATAATTAATACTTCTTCAGCAAGCATAACAAATAATGTAAATAACACATTTTCGGTTAATAATATACTAGAAGGCAAACATAATTGGACAGTTGCATGTACTGATGTCTTTCCAGATTTTAATTTATTTACCGCACCAATAAGAAACTTCACGGTGGATATAACTCCTCCAGCGATAACATTAAACTCCCCTTCAAATAATTCTAACATCTTAAGAAATGTGACTTTTAATTTCAGCGCGTCTGACAATCTTGATGGAGATAATATTCTAAGTTGCAATCTTTATATTGATAATTCTCTAAATCAGTCAAATATCAATGTAACAAATGGGGCATCTATAACAAGAACTGTTTCAGGGCATTCTTTAGGCATACATAATTGGAATGTTACTTGCATAGACGATGCAAACAACAGAAATTGGAGTGTAAAACTACAATACAATGTTACTCTCGCTGATTTAATGGTTAATTCATCTAGCATTTCATTTAACACAACCTCTCCAACAGAAAATGAAACAGTTTTAATAAATGCTACTATATATAATTTAATTAATGTTTCGGTTTCAAATATAATAGTTCAATTTTTCAAAGGAGATCCTGATTCTGGAGGAACACAAATAGGAGCAAATCAAACAATTTCATCAATTTCTCCTTTAGGGCAGCAAACCGCAAGTGTAAATTGGCAAGCAGAATTGGGGACAAATTATATTTTTGTAATAGTAGACCCGCCTTTAGCAACAAACGGTTCTATTGAAGAATGGCTCGAAAATAATAATAAGGCAAACAACTCAATAACAACAGGAGCATGGCAATTTGTCTATGGAGATGTAAATTCAGATAGTTTTTTTGATTTAGCAGATGTAGAAAACAAAAGTGTAATTAGATGGGAGTCTGTAAACTTTAATTCTGGGAATATTTTTGTTATAGATTCAGAGTCCTCTATTTTATGGACGAGTACATTAGCAATTGGAAAAAACACAACGGGGAGCAACACATCAAATGATTTTTCAGATATAGACACACTATTAAACATGACTGGATTTCCAGATTCTGTTTCAACACTATACACAAATTCTTCAGGCACAATAATAAACACAACAAATTATATAGTATTTAATAAAGTAATAAACTTTGTTCCAATAACAAATTCAACAAATAACACAAATTTCTATACAGGAATATTATGGGATTCTTCAGACAATAACAATTCAAATAACGGAGAGTTTGACACTACAGATAAAGAAGATTTAATTTTTGCAGCACAACTAAATAAAGACAAACAAGGAGCTTACGGAACATATGACTACGAAATTAGAATTCCAGCAAATATTAGGAGATACTCAACAACAGACTCAAACTCTGTTGTTTTCTATACTGAAATAAAATAATACTCTTCGAGAAATAATTTTGAGATTTAGTTTTGCCAAGATTCTAAAAAAACAAAACATTTAAAAAGCTGTATATACAGAAGTATATACATGAAAAAAACAAGTGAAATTCAGAAAACTTTCATTGAAATTTCAGATAAAATAAACAGCATAAATCAGGTCATAGAAAACATTCTTCCCCAAGCAATGATAAGGCAGACAACATCATTCGGAAATTCTTCTCATGTCGTTCTTTCAAAAGAATTTCTTGATAAAAAAGTTGGAGTAGTAATTTTAGAAGATTTTAATAAAAAACAAAAAGGAGGTGAAAAATGAAAACATCAATTAGTAAATATCTTGGCTTTACAGATAGAGAAGTAAGAGAGATTTTTAGGGAAGAAGAAGTACTTTTACTGCAAGAAAGAGAAGCAATAGAAAAAAAGCCAAGAAATCAAATAGCAATTATAAAAAATTCCAGCAGTTTTGATAAAAGACAAAGCGATTGTTAGGCAAACTTACCCAAACAAATCACCCAAGTAACTGAACACATCGGAGATTGTAGATTTTAGTATGTTCTCTTTCTTAGGCCTATAATCTCCCCAAATGTTCTTCTTAAAGTCAATTTCATTGCCCTTCTGCCTTAACGTGAATTCATACTGAGAATTTTTACCACCACTAATACTTATCCTCAATTTATCTCCTTCCTTCCAATTAAGGAATGTTGCATAAGCTCCATTCATTGGTCCAATACCGGTTTCCAAATCAATTTCTTCCCCATTATTTTCATTCTTTATTTTAATCTTTGTTCCTCTATCTGCCTGCGTTTTTCCATCTTTTTCAAAAACAGTTCCAACAATAAAATAAGGCAGTTCAACCAAATTCTCAAACGATTTCCAATTCTTAAACTCCCCTACAAAAATAACTAAATTATCTAAACCATTAACATCAACATTATAGTAAACAAAATTATTGTCTTCCTTCTCAACTTTTGGAGCAAAGTAATACCATTTGCCTTCTGTAAACCTCGCTAGGCCAATATCTTCATTATCAGATTTCTCGTTCTTTATCCAATCTTTATCTACTCTAAATACAAAAGATATATTATTCATCTCTTCAGAATTAATATTTAAAGGATAAATTTGAATATATTTGTAAACCTTTCTAAAAGTATCTTTAATTTCACTAGGCCTTTTATTAAATTCTTTTAGTATTAAATAAGCTTCATCAAGAACTGCATTTTCTATCTTTATTTCTCTAACTGTAACATCTTCGTTCTCAAATTTATAGTTTTCAGACGAATTTATCTTTATCAAGTAATTCTTTCCATCTAAAGATTCATTTTCAATCAATTTTAAATAAAATTCAGTTATATTTATATCTCTTATTTTAATTCTAACTCTAATTTCAAATTCTTGAATATCGGTTCCGTTTCTACCATCCTCAACTTTAACAACTACCCTTTTCCTCCCAAAATCTCTTATTCTTGGCAGCCACTCTATAACTCCTGTTGAAGGGTTTATAGCCATCCTTGGAGGGTTTTCCAATAAAGAATATGTCAAAGAGTCTCCATCAGCATCAAAAGCATTAACATCGTACCTATAGAAAACGCCAAAGAAAGCTTGGGTCAATGGTTGAGTAACGATTTCAGGTGCATGGTTTTCCTGTGGCGGAACTGTGGTATTTAATAATAAATTAACATTTCTCATGCTTCCAGATAAAGTTACAGCCAAGCTAACATCGTTGAATCCATTCGAAGCAGTTATTACAACTTCATCCCCATCATTTCCTTGCACAGATGCAGTATATCTTCCTGAATTAAAGAAAGTGCCTGTTTTTCCTTCGGCATAATAGCCGGAAGTAGTGTCATTGATGAATATAAAAGTACCTTGAGGAACTTGAGTCACTCCATCTAACTCATAAACAGTTCCGTGAATAGATAAGGGCATACTCTGTGCACTTGCAAAGCCAATAGTTATAAAAATATAAAATAAAGTTGCAACTATTGTTATTGCTTCTACTTTAATTTTATTTTTTCTTTCCATTTTAATTATTGAAATTTGGATTATGCGTCCAGTTTGTTTGAGAGGCAGGAACATCTAGATAATATCCAGAACCATATTCCAAATTAGTAAAGTCTTCATCTCCAAAGAAAGGCCACCATCCATATCCTGAAAAATGATGCATGCCTTGAAATCCGGTTAATTGTGGATTTGCTGTTCCCTTCGAAACATTATATCTAAATATATTATCTATTGAGTTTGCAGGCGCAACATATAATGGGTTTCCTAGTGCTGCCTCTTCTCCTAATCTTGGCTGATATGCAGAATTCCATGAAACAACATTAAACGTAAAGTTCAATGATGTTGTAATATTTGCTCTAGGAACTTCTCCTAAAAATGTAACATTACATGAAGAATTTGCTTCAAACCAATATCCTTTCAAGGATTCTAAAGTTATAAAATCACTATCTCCTATTGCAGGAGTCCAAGCTCCTTGATCATTTGTCGTCTCTTGAAATTTAGTTCCATTATATCTAAATAACGACAAGATACAATTTAGAGGTTTTGTCGGAGGATTATAACCATTATTAGTTCCGTTATTTAAAACATAATTAGTTAAGTTTAAAGGCCAGCTCATCAAATTAAAACCAGAAGCCATTTGAGGAGGCTGTATTTTGCCAACTGTAACATTAGTAATATTTTCAGCAGGACCATTAACACTTGCGACTTTATAAAATCTTGTTAGTGAAGTGTTTGCATTATTATCTGTAAAATTCAAACTTGTTATTCCAGTACTGTTTGGCGTCGAAGAAAATCCGGCACTATAATTTGTTGAAATATAAATATTATAAGATGTTGCTTTTGTTACATTGTTCCATCTTAAAATTATACTTAAGTTGTCAGAGCCTAAACTAGCATTAAAAACTGAAGGAGAATTGACAGTATAAATAGTAAATGTCCTAGTTATTGAAGTATTTACATTTGCCCTATCTCTGCATGTTACATTCCAATTGTGTGTTCCGTCCGCTAAATTAAGAACAGTATAGTTTGTATTATTCCCATTTTGTGATAAAATATTGCTCACATTCGCGCTTCCATCTAAAGTTAAATTGCAATAAATATCAAAATTTAAATTATCAGTAACATTCCATGTAAAGTTTACATTTGGGGTTGTTGAATTAGTATTGTTTCCCGGGAAGACCAAGGCTATTGCAGGAGGATTTCTGTCTAAAACAAATGTTCTAGCTGCAGAAAAACTAGAATTTAATCCTCCATCAGAAGCACGAACATGCCAAAAATATTGTCCGTCAGAAGCGAGTGTAACTGAAGTATCCTCTGTTGGGTCATTTGTTTCTACAATGCTCCCATTATAATATTCAGGAGAGGTAAACGCAGCATTATTATCAATTTCTAATATATAACTTATTGCATCTCCATTCGGATCAGTAGAATTGCTCCAGTTAAATTGAGGTATTGAAGATAAATTCGCTCCATCAACAGGGAATTGCAAAACAGGAATTGAAGGAGCATTTGCAGCAGAAGTCACGCTTACATTCCCGATAAAGAAACTTGCAAGATTGTTTAATGTGTCATTAGCGTAACAACTAAATGACCAATTTCCAACTTCGTTGACTTGTATATCGCTAAATCTTGTATTTCCTCCAAGCAGAGAAGTAGAATAATTTTGTTGCGGTAGTGTCGGCTTCTGCGCTCCAATCAATATAGTATCTAAACCAATTAAAGCGTCTGTAACCGTACAATTTACTCTAACAAAACCATTCAGTGTTATATTAGTAACATTTGTCGCTCCCGCCGTAATATTCGGAGGAGTCGTATCAATTGTTATAGTTCTATTAGCAGTTATATTACAATTATTAGAGCTATCGCAAACTTGCCCTGCCCAAATAAATCCCCCGTCAGGAATATTAACAACATTAAATGTGTAATTGCCTTTGAAGCCGCTTGAATTTGTCTGATTAATTGTAAATGTTCCTGTAAAATTAGTCCATAAGCTAACATTTGTTATATTATAATTATCATTTGCAGTCACATTAAATGTAACATTTTTTATACTAGAATTATAAGAATTTATAGGAGCATTTAAAACAATTGTTGGAAATTGAGTGTCTTGAACAATTACATAATTTGTCCTGCTGTTTTGAGAAAAGTTTTGTGTCTGCTCATAAATAACAGTTATATTATAAGTACCTGTGTCATTAAACGATGTTAAATTTTCTAAAGGTCCATTTCCCTGATTAATTAATACATTATTTTTATAAAGTTTTATATCTCCCTCTCCGGCAAGCCTATAACCAGTCAGATTAACAGTCGTGTGAACTTGGACAGTAACATTTCCATCTGCCCCATTTAAAGTTAAATTAACAGCAGAGTTTGCACGATTTATCATATATGTAAATAAATCCGTTTGATTTCTATTATTTAAAGAATCATTGGCATACATCCTCCAGACATATCCTCCTGCTGCCAAATTAGTTGTATTATAAGAATAAACAGAAGATATATTAGTTAAGCTATAATTAGCAAAACTTCCCGTGAAATTATTCTCTATGAAAACAGTTTGTATTCCCAGCAAATTATCTGTCCAAGAAACATTAAACTGATAAAACTGTCCTGATAAATAAGTTGGCGAGTCTATGGGAAATTCAACAGCGTTGCTCCAGTTAGGGGCAATTGTATCTAAAGTTATTCTCCTTGTTGCGGTTGTATTTATATTATTTGCAACATCAGTTATAGTTACATTATATGTATAAATTCCATTAGGAGCATTTGTCCAATTTATTGTCCTTCCCTTATTTGTATAAGTAGTTTCATTATATATCCCACTATTATTATACAATCTAAAACTAATGTTAATCTCATTCAATTCAGTTGCACTAACATTTACATATACCCAATTTCTCGAAAAATTCGTTCCGCTACTCTCAGTTCCAGTTCCATAATCAATCAAAGGAAACACACTATCAATAGTCAGCGTCCTATTCGAAGACATATTGCAATTATTGCTTCCATCACATGCTTGCACAGCCCATATATAACCTCCATCTGGAATATTTGTAACATTAAATAAATAATCTCCATTCACTCCAGAGCTATTAGTTTGATTTATAACAAAACTTCCTGTAAAGTTTGCCCACAAACTTACATTAGTCAAATTAAAATCTTCTCTAACTGTTGCATTAAAGATTATATTTCTTGTAGAAGAATTATATCCATTCACTGGAGAATTTAATGTATTATTAGGAAATAAATTATCTCTAACAAATAAAAAGTTAGTCCTAGAACTTGAAGTAAAGTTTTGAGTTTGTTCATAAATAACCGTTATATTATAATCTCCTAAAGTTGTAAAATTAGAGAAATTAAAAATTGTTGGCTGTCCTTCATTAATCAATGTCCCATTTCTAAATAATTTTATATTTCCTTCTCCAGCTAATCTGCTCCCAGTCAGATTAACATTGTTGCTTCCAACTTGCACAGTTACATTACCATCAATCCCATTTAATGTTAAATTAACAGACGAAGCCGCCCTGTTCACAGTATAACTAAAGAGCTCAGTTTGGTTTATATTATTAGAAGTATCATTAGCTATAATCTGCCAGACATATCCTCCAGCAGGAATACTTGTATAATTATAAAAGTAAACAGCTCCATTGTTCCCAGATATTGAATAATTAGCCATTGTTCCTGTGAAGTTATGCTGCATTCTCACAGTTTGTATTGCAACATTATCATTCCATGTTACATTAAACTGGTAAAACTGTCCTGAAGAATATGTCGTGGGATCAGCCGGAGTTTCAGTTGAATTACTCCACGTTGGAAAAACTAAATCTTGAATGTTAAAAGTCATTATATCTGTTTGATTTAAATTTCCAGAAGTATCATTCATATAAATTCTCCAGCTTACGCTTCCTCCAGATATCGAAGCGTTTTTCCATGTAAAATTAATAATAGTTTCTCTTAACAAATCACTTGTTAAATATAGTTCATCTAATGTTATATTTCCTGTTCCTGTTGAAGCATCGTTATCATCACTAAATCTAACTCTAAACTGTGTTATCTCATTTTTCACACATCCTGTTATGTCTACAGTATTAAAAGTTATTAAAGTGAAACTTGTGCTCGATAAGGTTACAGGAGTCGTAGCAGCACATGCACTTCCACTGCTATTAACAACAACTAAGTTCGTTCTATGAAAATTTGACGAATCAGCTTTCACATAGTAAGAAATATTTTGATATTGGCTTATATTAATCAAAGAAGAATTTACAACTACATCAAAAGTATCATCCGCGGCCCCGGAATCATAATTATAACTTAAATTTATTCCATCTCTTACTGCCCCCCCATTTATTGAATTTATCGTTGCTGTTGCAGAAATAGGGTCAATATAAATTTTTGAAGTATCTGTAAAGTCATTAATTGTCAAACCAGCTTTTCTCGATGTATAATTCTGCCAAGTCCCTGATTCATTTGTCGCTAACCAAACACTTTCTAAAGCATAATTATCTGTCCAGTTTGCCCATAAGTTATTTGTATTTCCTTGGCCAACCGCATTGCTACTTTGATTTTGATTTTGCCATAAAGGTCTTGTCGTATCATTTACAAAAACATAATAAGTTAAAGCATTTTGCGAGTAATTTTGCGATTGTGTATAAATTACAGTTATATTAAATATCCCTATTGTATTAAATGTAGATAAATTACTTATATTTCCTGTTCCTTGATTTATGGCATTTCCTTCTCGATACAAAGTTATTTGCCCTCCAGAGTCTCCTTCTAACTTATAAGCGCTTAGATTAATTGTTGAACCGACCTCAATTGTTATATTATTTGCAGTTCCATTCAAAGTTAAATTTAATACAGGTGCTTTTCTATTTATAGTATATGTAAACAAATCAGTTTGATTTACATTATTAGATGTATCATTAGCATACATTCTCCAAGTATATCCTCCTGCTGCTAAATTTGTTATATTATAAAAGTAAACACTTCCTGCATTCCCAGATATTGAATAATTGGCAAAGCTCCCCGTAAAATTATGTTCTATAAAGACTGTCTGCACAGCAAGATTATCTGTCCAAGAAACATTAAATTGATAAAAACCTCCTTGAGAATAAGTCGCAGGGTCTGTTGGATTTTCTAAGGCATTACTCCAATTCGGAGCCTGAAAATCACAAATTCCATTCCACTCTGTTCCATCTATTTTAAAAGTCTTAGTAAAAGTTAAACCGCTCTGATTTGTGTAAGCTAAAATAAAAGTCCCATTACACAAGCCAGTTCCTCTTATTGTATCTCCTGCATAAACATCAAACAAAAGAGAAGAAGTATTCTCATCGCTAACTAGAGTGTAAGGTCCAGTTTTCAAAGTCCCGCTTGCATTATAAACCGCCGCCTGAATATTATCAGCATTTCTGTCATTCCATGCTACAAGAAAAGAATTCATAGACTCTGAATTATTTCTAATAGTTGTTGCAGCAACTCTAGAGCTTGTCCCAGCATTTGCATCAACAACTGCAGAAGCAAGAATAGTACTATTATCAATACCCATAATTGCTAACTGAATATTTGTAGCAGCAGAGTCGTACCATAATAAAGCAAATCTATCATTATTTAAAGAGCTAACAGCAACCTGTCCTGTCTCTCCAACACTAGTATCAATGATATTAATTCCAAATATAGATGTCCCAGCATTTCCCAAAATAGCATAATTAATAGAATTGCTCCCATCATCAAACCACCCATATGCAATTCTAGTATCATTTATAGCAGAGCAACTAATTAAATTTTGTAAAGTTCCTTCAGGAGTAATCGCGCCATCAGGAATAATTCCAGGTTCTGTTCCCGCGCCCCATGTTCCATAAATTACGAATCTTACGTCTGCGTCTCCCTCTATATCATCAACATAACATAATTGAAATCTATCATTTTGTGGTGCTAAATCAATATCGTTAGCTCCAACTATTCCTACTGTAGTTTCAGCATCGACTCTTGAAACACTAACTGTGCCATCCCTGTTGTAAATAGTATAAGAAGCAAAACCAGAAGGAACATCAATCCAGCTAACAATAAAATTAGTCTCGTTTATTGCAGAAACAGCAACCCTAGACAGCCCGCTTAAAGTTGTATCAAAGCTGATATTTGTCGTTAAGTTAGTTCCATTGGTATCGTAAACTTGAAAGTAACCAACATTTAGTCCATTAACCCATGCAACAACATAAGTTCTATTATCTAGCGTTGTAATCCCTATGCTAGGAGAAGGACTATTATCGATCTGAATTTGAGGGTCAACAATATAGTCAAATTCAACGCCCCCATTTAAAACACGTAAGTCAAAACTATCCTGCGCTCCAACCAGAGAAGTCAATAAAACTTTATTATATTCATTATTTTTCAAATTACTAAATTCAGCAATTTTAATATCTTTATCTTTTTCATAAACTTCTATCTTTGGAGTTCCAGATACAACTCTTGGAAATAAAGTAATATCATTGTCCTTTGTCAAATTCTTCTCAAATTTAACCCTTACAAATTCTCCGTCATTTATGCTTTCAGACCAATTTCCATCTAAGTCCTTAACAGAATCATAAATATCTGAAATAAAGGTCCTATTATTATCAAGATGCTCCGCCTTTGTTATAATGATAATGTCAAATGTCTGTTCACTAGTTAAATTTCCGCTAATCCAATTAACCTCATCTAAATAACCATCATTATTAGAATCAATGGCTTTAAAATCAATTTCTTTATTTTCTTCCTCCCAATAAACTTTAATTTTTCCTGCATCTTTTATTCTCCATTTTGCAGGAATGCTTCTTTTCACCTCAACATTCTCGCTCTGTTTTTTTGAAATTATTAATCCTTTACTATTAGAAGAAGTTTGATTAACTTTAACTCTTAAATTATAAGACGTTCCCCTTGCATTTTTTTGAACATTATGGATCAAACCGTTGATTATGCCAGTCGGAAGGTTTGATCCATTAGAGAAAACCGATGAAGCGGTGCTCAAATTATCGGTTTTCTCTATATTTTCAGTTAACGCCTTAACACTCTCTTGCCCAACTGCATTTCCAACAACCTCAAAACTATATTCTTCTGTCTTCCCGTTATAACTTAAAACTATCTTATGTTTTCCTGTTTCATTAGCTTTAAACGCAACAACATCATTGCTCCCTTGTTTTATAAAAGTCTGGCTTGGAGTTACAATCTTAACCTTATAATTTACAACCCCTTGTAAATCTATTTTAACCTTCTCTCCCAAAACATACCTCTCTTTAACCAATTCAGCAGAAGAAAAGATGCTTGAAAATATAAGAAAAATAATGAATACAACTATCAATAAAACCGCTCCAAAAATCCCTAATTTAATTATCCCTCTTTTATCCATAATCATCACCTAATACTATCAAAAACTTAAAATTAGCAGTTATAAAAGCTTTTCTGCTGTTTAGTTAATGAAACAAAAGTATATAAACCTGAAATAATTGATAAAATATAATAAGAGTTGGTGAAATACAAATGAAAAAAGAGTTTATTATATCTTTAATTTTTCTTTTAGCAATTAGCTTGACATTCAGTGTTAGTTCTGTTTTTGCCGAAAGCAACTCTGGAAGAGGAGGAGACAGCAATAGGGAAAGTTTAGTTGGAGACTCTTTAGCTCCTAGTTCTAGTAATAGCTTGGAAGAATCTCGACAGGAATCAGGGCTTAACGATTCTAACAATAGAGATAAGGACAACAATTCTAGAATCTCAAACGATGATTCTGATAAAAACGAAGAATCTAACAAAGGTTCAAATAAGGATAAAGAAAGAGAAAAGCAAGAGAGTAGAAGAATACTAATTGATGAAGAAGGAAGAGAAGTTGAAATAAGAACAAAAACGAGAGTAAGGGATGGAAGAGAAGAATTTGAAGAAAAAAGAACCTTTATTGATGAAAATGGAAATAGAATAACAATAACAATAAAAAATGAAACAAAAGATGGAAAAACAGAAACAGTTCTAAAAAAGAAGATTACTAGTCCAAATGGAACAGAAGTGACTTTTAAAACAAAAACAGAGATTAGAGAAAATAGAGAAAAAATTACTAATTCTGTTGAAGTTAAGGGAATTGAAGTAACCACGAAGTTGTCTATTAGAGAAGAGACTAGAGGGAATCAGACAAGACTTAAAGTACAACTTTCAACGGGAGCGGAACAAAATATAACGGTTCTTCCGGACGAAGCAATGGTTATTGCTTTAAATGAATTAAAAGCTGGAGGAATTATCATTGAATTATCGGAATTTGTTGATGACAATTCAAGAAAAGTTGTATTTTCTGCCAAAACAACAAAACCAGGAAAATTCTTAGGCGTTTTTAATACTCAAATAGATTTAGAAACACTAATTGATACACAAACAGGAGAAATAATTAAAACTAATAGACCTTGGTGGGCATTTTTAATAGTGGGTCAAGATAAAGCAGACATCTGTCACGTTGCAGGAAATTCAACTAAAAGACAAACTCTTAATGTAGCAATTACTTCAATAAAAGCGCATATAGAGCATGGAGATAGTCTCGGAACTTGCGTTGCAGAATGTGGAGACGGAATTCTTATCGTAGAAAAAGAATTGTGTGAATTAGACGATACGCAGGAATGTGTAAATGCTAATGGTTATATAGGAATTAAAACTTGTAACACAACTTGTAACGAATTTAATGAATGCATAAGTAATAAATTCTGCGGAGATGGAATTGTTAATGGTAATGAATCTTGTGATGATGGAAATAATTTAGGCGGAGACGGATGTTCATCAAATTGTGAAGTAGAAATTTCTCCTCCTGTAAATGAAACTAATTCTTCAAGCTCTGTTTTGTAAAAGTCTTTAAACATCAACCATCGCACCAATATTTATCCTTCCGCCGCAAGAAACATTAATTGGCAAGCCAATAGGAACATAAATTCTCCAATAAGTTTGCTTATTTGCTTCATTTAAAGCATCATTTTTCCTATAATCTAAATTGAAACCGGCCTCATTTACAAGAGAATCTGTTAAATTTTTATAAAAAGATTCAAATTGTGTTAAAGTCAAAGTCCCAAGATTAGAAGCAGTTAAATTGTATTTTTCATAACCTATAGATATATTTTGTCCATTAGAACAATTCATCGCATTTCCATCTCCATCATAACCACCATAACCATCTAATCTAATGTCTATCCTTACGTTTCCCCTATTTGTAACATTATTTACACTTTCATTTGAAACTTTACTTGGCCCTATTGTTCCAAAATTTATGCTATCTGAAAATTCAATTCCCAACAATGTATTTATTGAGGTATTATCTATTCCATAACCCTTATTATTCGATGAATCTGTTGCAGTCATATTACAGAGCCAGCTTTGGCTTGCATTGGCATTTGCGTAATATTGTATATTAAAGTTACAATCTACTTTGCAAGTTGTTCCAACACAATTGCTAAAAACACAAGAATTGTTAGTATAATGATTGTTATTATCATCAACAGAATTCATGCTGGCGTTATTGCTATCAAAAAAAACAGCAGTCACATTGTTTATATCACTAAAACCATTAAAGTCGCTTATATTTGCAGAACAATTAACAAGTTTTGTTCCAGCAGCAGTTAAATCTATTTCATTCGCAGGGGTTGAAAAATCATCTTCAACTATAACATTTGAGAAATAAGGGGCATCTATTTTTATATTGCTCAAAGACACATTGACTCTTGTCGTTCCAGGAGCATTAACTAAAGTTATATTTCTTGTTCCTTCATAAGTTCCATTTTGTGAATAAATAATTATCAACTCCCCATCTCTTGCATTTATTGTTCCTGCGTAGAAACCCGTATTTCCGGGAGGCCCCGATGTCTGTGTTGTAATAAAACTTCCAGTAACACTTGCATTTATAGTCACATTTGTTCCAGAAGGCACTTGAGTTGTATTGTCAATATTAAAAATAAAACCTTGAACAGCATGCAATTGCGGAGGTTGATTCGCAACTCTTAAGGTTATGCTCTCTCTAAACAAATTATCAAAATTCTCCCCGTCGCTAGAACAAGAAGAGGTTATATTCAAAGTCGTTGTTCCCTCATTTAAAGCCCTGACTTCAAAGAAACTGTTGTTTGTATTTCCTAAAGTTATATTTCCTATGTTCTTTGTTTTATTATTAGAAGTTAAATTTATTATATTTTCATTATTAATTATAATGGTTGCATTACAATTAACACTATTTGCTCCTCCAATAGCAGTTACATTAAATGTGACATTAAAAACTTTAAACTTATCATAAATAGAATTATTAACCGTTGTAATATTAATATCTGTCTCTCCTAGTCTTGTGTTATTCATAGTTATATTTGCTCTAGTTATAGAAGGAGAATTTAACAATGCAGTTGTATTTCTACCAAAAGCAGTCGCGTTAAAAGCAGTTATAGTTATATTCTCTCCATCAGAAGCGTTAATACTTGAAGCATAAAACCCTGTATTTCCAGGAGGCCCTGAAGTTTGTGTTGTAACAAAACTTCCAGTGACACTCGCGTTTATTCTAACTTTCGTCCCGACCTGCACTTGTGCCCCATCATTATGAAATATATATCCTTGAATGTTGTGCAATATCGGGGTTTGACCAGAAATTAAATAGACTGAAAATACTACCACAATCAAAAATACAAAAAAATTTATAACTAAACTTTCAAAAAATGCTTTTTTAGCCTTCTTATGGATATTTCTGTTGATTAGACCGCTTCTTTCAAAAATGTCCATTGGAGATTCTGGACTAAATGTGCCCCAATTATCAGAATTCTCCTTACCTTCTATTAATTTTCTTATGTAAATTTTCAATATCCCCATATATAGCCCTCTTTTCTCTTTTCTCAAGATTCTTATATTCTTGAGAAATAAAACCATAAATTGCACCAGCTTCATCAAATTTTCCATAAATAATTTTATCATTTGCTTCATTTAACTTTTTTCTCAATGGAAGAAGTTTTTCATTTGCAATTCTCTGCCTTTTGGAAAATAAAAAATAACCAAAAAGAAAACCAACCGCCAAAATACCTAAAATTATCCCAAAATTATTCTTGCTATTATCTAAATTTATTACTGAAAAATATCCTGTAATAAAATTAGTCTTTGTTTCTTCCCTAACATCGAATAATAATACTGTCTTTATTTCTCCGAGTAAATTGAAGTCTATATTTTTGTTTAGAGAATAAATTATTTCTTTAGTGTCTGAATTAAAAGAGATTATTGGGTCTTCTTTAAGGACGTTATAATTAACATTTTTAATTTCTATATTAGATGAGCTCTCTTCAATATTTTTAGAAATATACTCTATTATAGATATATTCTCGTTATTTGTCAAAGACGAATCTATTACCTCTTTTATCAAAGACATCTTTTTCCTCGTCCCATCTAAATATGAAATCTCTAAGTTATAACCAAAAGCCTTAACATTAAAATTATTTTCCTTTGCGCTTTCCATAGATTTTTTTATTTTCCTGCTCAACAAACTGCCTGAAACACTAGGGTCCATCTCAAGAATAATTTTAATTAAATCCGCTTCTTCAGATTTCTTTTCAATGTTTTTTTCTTCCAGAATAATCATATTTTCAGGTATCTTTTTCTTTATGGTATTTATCTTAAGTTTCCCCGTATTCAGCTTTTTATCTAATTCATTTTTATCCAGGTTTTGATTCTTATAATTCTCAACTTCTTTTCTTAAAGAATCCAGCTCAGATTTAGCGCTATCAATCTCTCTCTCAAGTTTTAAATCTGCATAAATTAATTTTTCTTTTTCCGTTTTTTCATCAAACCCCTGTTTAACAGAATCTGCAGTATTGATTGCTAAACCTATTTCAGAAAGAAGCCCATCAACAGCCCCCAAGAATCTAGGCTCTAAGCCATTAGAAACAACGCTCGTATTCTCCAATAATGCAGTAGCGTAAACTTCCCTCGATAGCTCTCCTTCATTTCCGGCTTCATCCACTGCAGTAATTTTATAGTAATATGTCTTTCCCTTTTCTACAGAGGTGTCTGAATAAGTCTTGGAGCCTATTGATTTATAAAAATCAGATTTGTCAATCCCAGGAGAATTTGCTCTATAAATCTTGAACTCTTTTGCATCTTGCTCGAAAAACCAGCTTATTTGAACACTCCCTTCATATCCTATAGATTTTATATCTATGATGCTGTCAGGTTTTTTAGTATCCACTAAAAAAACTCCTCCGCTAGTTATTTCTGTTCCTATGCTTCCTTCCAAATCCTTTCCTTGAAATTTAAAAGAGCCAACCTTCTCTTCTTCTGATTTTGAAACTATAAAATATCCCTTCCATGCATTTTCAGAACCAGACAAAGGTATTGGATTATAACTTGCTCCATCTAATGAATAACTTAATGTCGGAGTCTGAGAGACTATTTTTGAAGTCACTAACTTAACTTCAACTTTACCTTCTTTTACAGGCAGCCCATCTTTGATGATTACCTGAGCAGTAATAGGCAGGCTAACGCTAAATATTACTTCAAGTTCTCTGCTCTCGCTTCCCAAGTTGTCTTTACATTTTATATAATACTTATAAATTCCATCTGTCAGACCAATAATTGTTTTTTTATGTAAAGTCTCAAGTTCAAGATCAAATGTTCCTTCCATATTTCCGTAAGACTTGCCCTTCATATTGCTATACCTGCAGCTAACAGCCCTATCAGTTACCACTCCAAATAAAAAAGAAGAAGACCCAACCATATCACTAGATGAAAAACTCGTATCATTAATAAAAGAGGTATTAAAGTTAACATTTAGAGAAGAGTCTGCTTTTACACTAGCTAAAAGAAAAATACCTAAGAGAAAAACTAAACTCAAACACAACTTTTTATTCATGTTATAGAGAACTGCATGGCTTATGCCCCATTTATTTTGCAGTTCTCTATCTGGAAAACTGCGACTATATGTGCTATAAATCACGCAGTTATCCATAAATATTTATCCTCCTTAATTTTTCCATATAATCCTTTTTCTCCTTTCTTATTTTATAGAAAAGAAATGCTATCACCACAAATATTATCAAGTACAAAATAGTCATACTTATATTTCCTGAAAAGAACTTGGTTTTTATAACATTTATTATCGTACTCGATTCAAAAGTTCTTTTTTTATCATAAAATACTCTTCCGCTAGCTATGTACTTTCCTTCTTTTTTCGGAGTAAAGTAGAATGTAAAATTAGATATCTTATTCATTTCTGCACTCGTCTTTTCACTTTCAAGAACTTGTACAACTTTCCCTTCGTTTGTTATCTGACCTCTAAATTGCGCGTTTACATTTTTTTCTCCAGTATTCTTGAATTGAGCTGAAATAGGAATAGTCTGTCCAACTTCAATGGCGAAGGGAGTGCTAAACATTCCCAATAAAATTCCATCTGATTTCAATGCTCCAAGCTCTAAAACATCAAAAGTTAAAGTATCACTAGAATAACAATCCGGTGCTTTTATATCCACCCAATACTGCCCAATATCCAAGTCATTTGTAGGAATGCTAAAGTTTACAGTTTCCTCTCTCGTAGGTAATATCTCTTTCCCTCTAAATTCAGAACTTTTTATTATTGATAACTGATCCTGATCCCATATATCAACACTTATAGCAGGTTTTAATCTAATATTTCCTTGATTTGATACATCTACTTCAAACTTTACATCGTCTCCTTTTTCAGCAGAATAAACTCTAAAATTTCCTGCACTGCATTGCAAAATTTCGGTATCTGTTATTTCAACATTCACAACAACATCCAAAACAGCCCTGACAACCCCAGTAGCAAATCCTTCTTGTCCAGCAGAAGTTAAAGGTTCTGTAGAGACGCTGACAAACCCTTGATAATTTCCATTAGGTATATCGGAAGGAGGTTCAAGAGAAACGACAATTCTCGCAGGTTTATTCTTTGATATAGTTATATTATTTGAAAAATTCAGCCATTCAGCTATCTCTCCCCTTGCTTCAAGGTTTGCATTCATAGATTCATTTGAGCTTAAAGTTATAGTAATAAACTTCTCTGCATAACCTCCCCTTAACACATTTTTAAAATCTAAATTACCGGGACTAACTCCAACAATAGGGCCAGCAGATGCAAATTTAAACATCAATAAAAAGATTAAAACCAAAAATAATCTTTTCATTTTTTATCCCCCCTATTTTCCAAAATCCAATTTATCACAATATTTCTTATAATCTCCGCTTTTGTATTTCCTAAAATTCCGCCAAAATCTTCAATTAATTTCAACTGCTCTTCGTTAAAAGTCACAGGAATTTTTTCCTTTCTTATCTTTTCTCTCTTTTCAGTTACTTTTTGATTACTTTTAATCATCTTTATATCTACCTCATGTATATTATTTATACTCTTTTAGTATACTTTTAAGTATTTAAAGGTTTCGGGGATTAGGTTTATATTGACAAGTTTATAATTTATATAAAGTTATGAAACATCGCGTATTTGTGTTTGTGCAATCCATTACTTTAGCGTGGGTAAGCAAACACAAACCTCAAGAATGCTAGATTCTGCATTCTTGATGGCGCTCAAGAATCCAGATACTCTAAAGATTCTTGACGTCTCGTGTGCTCAAGACACCAAGAATTCTGAAATTTGAATTCTTGGGTGCGCTCAAGAATCAGAGGATTCTTGACGACCAGAACACGCCCCAGCCTGTTTAGTCCTGAGGATTCTTGACAAACCCAAAAACTCTCCAATGATGACTCTGAAAACCCCTCGTAAACTCAAGGTCATTAAAAGTTACCGATATAGCATGTATCTTTATGATAAAAGCTACCGATATAACATGCCATATAATAAGGTTTATAAAGTTGAATTATTATTAGAGATTATGGAAAAGTCAGAAATACTTAATATCTCGAATGATTGGAATTTTTGGAAGAAAGATCAAGATATTGGAATAATTAGAGGCGATTTAGTTGAAAAAATAAGAGAATTATCTGAAACCAAAGAGATTGTAGTTATTAAAGGCATAAGAAGGTGCGGAAAATCTACTTCTTTGCTTCAATTCTGCAAGAAATTAATCGAATCTGGACTTGAAAAAAACAATATTTTGATAATAAACCTTGAAGATCCTCGCTTTAAAAATTTAAATTTAAATTTATTAAATAAGATATATGAATTGTATTTAACAGAGCTACAACCAAATCAAAATCATATCGTTATTCTTGATGAAGTTCAAAATATAGATGGCTGGGAGAGATTTGCAAGATTTCTGCACGAAAATAAAAAAATAAAGGTTTTCGTTACAGGCTCAAGCTCAAAATTGCTTAGCTCTGAATATTCTAGTGTTTTAGCTGGAAGACATTTAGACTTAGAAATAAAACCCCTCTCGTTTAAAGAATACCTTTTATTTCAAAATATAGAAATAAAAGATAATTTAGACATTATAAACAAAAGACACTCTCTAAAATCAGAATTTAAAAATTATTTGATAAATGGAGGCTTTCCCAAGATTGCAATTACTAAATCAGAAACTCAAAGGAAAGAACTTCTTGAAACTTATTTTAGAGATATTATAATTAAAGATGTTGTGAAAAGATTTAAAATAAGAGAGATAAATAAAATAGAAGATTTGACAAAATATTATTTGACTAATGTTTCTGCTCTTCAATCTTTTAATAATATAAAAGATGTTTTAAAGCTTAACTTAGATACAATTGAAAGATTTTCATATTATTTAACAAGTGTCTTTCTCTTGAATTTTGTTAAGAAATTTTCCTATTCTGAAAAAGAGCAATTGCTTAATCCTAAAAAAGTTTATTGTGCTGATAATGGTTTAAGGAATTCTGTCGCCTTTGTATTTTCCGATGATTATGGGAAACTAGCTGAAAATCTCGTTTTTAATAATTTAAATATGGAGAATAAAGAAATTTATTATTGGAAAAATAAAAAACAGGAAGAAATTGATTTTATAATAAAAAAGAAACAAAAGATTGTACAATTGATACAGGTTTGCTGGAATATTGAGAAGAAAGAAACTGAGGAAAGAGAATTTAGGGCCTTAATCTCTGCTTGCAAGGAATTTAAAATTAAAGAAGGTTTGATTTTAACAGAAGAAATAGAAAGAGAAGATAAAATTGATGGGATAAATATTATTATCAAGCCAATTTGGAAGTGGCTTTTGGAAGGGAAACTATAGATAATTTTGGAGAATATATGGCAAAAACCACAAAACTCTCCAAACAAATGCAAAAGCTAACTTCCAGCTGTCTGCACAGCTCCAAAGACTATATTTCCTGAACAGCTTCCTGCAACACCTTTGGGAACATAAATTCTCCAATAAGTTGCATTTGTTTCATCAATATACGCTGCAGTATCATTCTGTCTTTGTGGTAAGTTAAATGTTTTAGCAACACTTGATGAAGTTAAATTTAGATAAATACTCTCAAACTGAGTTAAATTCAAACTACTTGTGTTTGAAGCAGTTATATTGTATTTCTCATAGTTTACAGAAATATTCTTGTTGCTTCCTAAAGTACAATTCATCGAAAGATTATCTCCTGCTAAAACACCATAACCGCTTAAAGTCAAGTTAAATCTAGTATTACCAAAGTTTGTTACATTTGCTATTTGTTGAGCGGAAACAGAAGTAGCGTTAACAATACCATAATTGATGCTATTCGGCAGACCAAGAGCAAGAAGGGTGCTTATGCTTATTAGTGTGCTGTTGCTGTCTGTCAAACTTGCATTATCTGTAACTAAAATAGTTGCGTTCCATGTAGCGTTATTAGCATAGTACCATACAGGAACTGTGCAATTTGCACTAACATGATATTGATCTCCATAGCTTACATTAATAGAACAACTATTGTTTGTATAATGCACATTATTATCATTAGCTGCCCCCAAAGATGAAGCAGCATTATCGAAAAAGGTCAAAGTTATATTTTGTATATCTGTATCATTGTTATAGTCTCTCGCTATTACTATAATTTCTAAATTAGCAGTTGCATTAGGCGTTAAACTTATACTAGTTGGATAAGTAAAGTTAACTATTTCCGGATAAACATTCCCAACTTGCAATAAAGTTGTCACAGTTACATTGTTTGCTCCAACTACCGCATCACTCAATTTCAAATAAGGCAGAGCAGCATAAGCAACGAGAAAAACAAAGATTATAGTCTCAACAATTACAAGCCTTGCTAGGATTTTCTTTACTTTTTCTTTCCCATTTTTTATCTCAATCTTTTTTTTCACCATTTTAACTTAACTCCACATAAAGATAGTAGGCGGTTGCTCCATTAAAACCATCGTATCCTATTTCAGGCACAATCATCTGAAAATCATAAGTAATGCTGTCAAAACCTGCAACATTATTTTCAATTACAGTTGAATAAATTAAGTTAGAGTAATTTGCAATTGAGAAGTTAGTTTGATCAGTTAAGACCATTTCTTCAAAGTCGGTGTCTTGGGTTGCATTGCCTTTATATGTGTTTAATGTAGGGCAAGCATTCGCAGATATAGTTGTAGTAGCAACAACAAAAGATACATGCGTAGTTCCGTTGAAAGTCTTTGTTATGTTATCGTTTGCGCTCGTGTGATTCATCAAATAGTTTTCATTTTCTAAAAGAGTTGTATTTGCGCATCGTATATTTGTCCAACTCGGCGTAGAAACATTCCTAGTTGCATAAACTTCTCCTAAAACCGTAGTCATGCTCCAATCATATAATGTTGAACTTGTTGAATCATCTAATGTAAATGTGCCGACTAACTGCCCAACAAAGCCTTTCCATCTTGGATTTTGGTTTTTCGCTGTTATGTTGACTGTTGCAATTCTTCCTCCAGAAATATTTAAAGTCACAGCAGAAACATCCCCTTTTGTTTCATTTGCTTGAAGAACAACACTAGATGGCCCTTGAGGAGCAGCATTCACAACACTAAAAAATATAAAAGAATAAAAAAATATCCCAACTAAAATAAAAAAAGAAGCTCTTGCTAGCACCTTAACTTCTCTTCCAATCTTCATTTTTTTTAACATTATCATTTTGCATTTTTTATTTTACTGTAGTTCTACGAAAAAGTAATATGTTGTAGTTGATGTGTCAGTACCATGCCCATCTTCAGGCACAATCATTTCGAAGTCATTGTCTTGACTATTAAATCCATTTAATGTGCCTTCTTCTAATAAAGAAGCAAATACTACACTTGTAGTAGCAGGCTCATACATAATAATTTCTTCAAATTGATTTGCAACAGGGCCCGAAGGAGAGTATACCTTTGTGCTCAAGCATTCTCCTGCGCTAAATTGCAAATTCGCTGTCGTAAAAGCATCATGCCCATCACCAGAGGGAGTGAAAGAGAAAGTTTCATTAACTCCATCAACATCATCTGTTAAAATATTAAATCTTGATTCTAAAACAGAAAGATTTGTTCCTGCAAGATTAGTCGCTCCCGCGGCTCCTGCGCTTCCTGTTACATTTGCAGTGAAATTAAAACATTGAATGTTTGGCCAAGTAATAGTAGAATTTGTAGAAGAATAAACTTCTCCCTGTGGTTCTGCCAATGTCCAATTATATATAATATTATCACTAGCATCAGCTAATTGTATTGTGCCAGAAACATTTCCGAAATAACCCTGCCATGCTTGTGTTGAAGAAAAAGCAGTAATACTTATATAGGTAGTATTCCCAGCAAAAGCACTGTTATTTCCAGCAGTATCCGCAGTGGTAGTCTGTGGAGTTCCAGCAGTTACAGAACCACCAGTTGGAGTAACAGCTCCAGCCAAAGGAATAATCAAAGAAATAGCTAATACAAGAAAAATCAACCCCAAAATTGCATATTTTGATTTTTTTATTATCATTTTGTCACTCATCTTTTTTATGTTATCCCTAAGATTGAACACTTTATAAACTTTTCGTTTTTTTCAAAAATAAATAATTATTTCAAAAAAGTAAAATATTTTTAAAAATGAAATAAATATTCAAATAATTTATCCCATTTTATCGATGACATATTTAAATATCCCCATAGTTTACCTATTAAATGAAAGAAATTGAAATCCTAAGAGAAATATTCGATAAGAAAATTATCTCAATAATAAATCTCCTGCTAGATAACCCAACGAGAAATTTTTCACTAAGTGAAATATCTTCGGATTCGGATGTAAACATAGCTACTTCCCTGAGAATTCTGGAAAAACTTGTTCGAAACGACATTGTCGAATTAAATTACATGGGCAAATCAAAATTTTACTCTTTAAAACAAAGCGAAAAAACTTTAACATTGCAAAAAATGTTAAAAAAAGATGACCATATTTTAGAATTCGTCGATAAAATAAAATTAGACCTTAGAATAAAGAAAGTTATTCTAGAAACAAAAAATAGCAATGGAGCAAAACTCCTAATCATCGGGAATTCAATTTCCAAAGAAAAAATCAACTCAATCGCAGAGGAAATTAAAACAAAACACAATTTTAGAATACAGTTTGTAGAATTAGCAGAAAAGCAATTTAATGAAATGGAGAAACTAGGGCTATATAATTTAGACAAGAAAGTTATCTGGGCGAGAAAGTAACTGTCTTATTTTCTCAATTTTTCTTCAATTCCTTAACAACAGGCGAAATTTTATTGTATACCCTGGACCTATATTTCTCAGGCAATTTTTTATAAACTTTGTTTATTTTATTATATAACATAAGGGCGTCATCTTTCCTTGTCTCTTTAACGGCAGAAATAAACTCCTTTACTAAAGAGGCGATATCTTTCTTATCTATCTCAACTCTCAGCTTTTCCATCCTATTATAAACATATTTTCTGCAATTATTAGGAATAGAAGAATAAATTTCCTTTACCTTTTGATAAAACTCTCTAGCTTTTTCAACATTTTTTTTCTCCATTTCTCTTTTAGTTTTTCTTATAAGAACAAAAATCTCCTTAACTTTTTCATCTTTCTTCCATCTAGTTATCTGAGCTTTTTTATACCCAAAAATAAATATTGAAGCTAAAATAGCTAAAGTCAATACCCAGCTGATATAAAACCAAACATTTTTGTCTTGCCCAGAAATAAACGTCGCAAATCCTGTTATCCCGCTTAGCTGGCCTTTGGGTATCTCTTCTTTAAAAACCAAAGTAGTCGTTTTTTCTATTTCTTTAGAGTCAATAATCTTATTTATGTAATAAACAATCTTATCATCTTTAATATTCTCCAATTTTACCTCAAATATTGGATCTTCTTTTATTATCCTATAAATCCCCAAGAAATTTATTTCACTAGATGAGAGAGCAACCTCTTTTGGCACAACTTCTATAATGCTATCAAAAGACTTATTTTTAAAATCAATTTTCTTGCTAACAAGAGTTATCTTTTCAGTTTTGTCTTCATAATCAATCTCGACCTGTCTAGCTTTGACAGAAACCCCAATATACTTCTGAATTTTCCCATTTTCTAAAGCCATATCTCTCTTGCCTTTTTCGTCTAGAACAATGTTGCTCGCATTCACATAAGAATCAACAACCTCTCCCAAATCAAATTTCAAGCTATTCTTGTAATACTCGTAACTATTCACAACTCTCAAATCTGTAGGAACTCCCTTGGTCATATTATCAATTTCGTCGAATATCCCTTTCCTTCTTTCTTCCCTTAAACTTGCGTCCCTTACATAATCTAAATTGCTTTGCAAATCAACTTTCATCTGCAAAAGTCTCTTCTTGTAAAAATCAAGTTTTTCATCTATGCCAAGATCTTGAATAGCTTCCTTTTCCTCAGAAGAGTATTTCTCTTCTTTAATAAGAAAATCGTTAACATTTTGTATTAAAATATCTATTTTTTCTTTTCCTTCAAAACTACCGTTTAAATTCTGTTTGCTAACTGCTACTTGATTTAAAGTGCTTGAAGAACCAACCAAACTTGTTATATTGCCTAAATTAACATTAAAATCTCTCCCTTCTTCCTTATAATTTCCATTTTTATCATAGCATCCAACCTCCCAAGAATAATCTCCTCCATCAAAGTCCACCAACGCAATTTTAACTTCTTCATCATTTTTTTCAGTGCTGTTTGTCTTAGTATAAGTCAATTTTCCAATTTGGCTATTATTATAATAATAAAGGTTAAATGTGCAATTGCTTAAATTAATATTGTCGCTCGCTTTATAGGAAAAGTTTATCTCTCGTATTTTTATATTTTTATTATCTTCCGGTTCAATAAGGGTTACAACTGGTTTTTCACTATCGCTTTGTTGGGATAAGTTCACAATTATAATCTTTGTTCTCACAAAAGGACTTGTGCTGCTATCTAAATAAACACTCAATCTTGCTATGAAGTTTCCCGCAAAATTATATGGGTGCGGCAGATTAATGTACAAACTTTTAGTAAAGTTATTTAGACTGCTATAAGCATTAGTGCTATCACCATAGTCAATTACATAACTTATATTGCTTATAACAACAGCAGTGATATTAACAGTAAAACTAACGCTCTCGCCTTTACTTATTAAGTTTTTATCAGAATTAAATTCAATAATAGGAGTATAATCTACATTTATGGCAAAATTTCCATAGGTAGAGTTTTGAATTGTTATATTGTTCATATCAAAACAATTCAAATTCCAAGAATAATTTCCATTTTCAAGGTTTATGGCATAATTTAACGAGCTAGAGTCCAGGCTTCTATTTTCAGATATCTCGCTCCCGATTATTCCAAAATTACAATTTACTAAACTTGCGTTATAATAAGATGCGCTAAAATTAAAGTAAACATCTGTTTTATTGAGAGTTCCATAAGGCGCATTTTTGGTTTCTAATACTATTATAGAAGAGTTAGACATTTCATCTTTTTTTAAATCAATAATTATCTGAAACGTCTGCTTAGATAAATGCGGAACTACCCAAGATACCCTATCTACCAAATTGTTATTATTAGAGTCATAAGTTTCAAAATCAATTTCTTTATTTCCTTCCTCCCAAAATATTTTAATATACTTTTCTTTTAATTTAGGGGATTCAACAACATCTGCATAAGTAACAAACTCTCTATCTACGTGCTTAGAACTATTTAATACAACTTCTTTTTTCCATTCCCCCTCATTTTCTTTTATTATCTCTGTTCTATCAATACCATCGACTATATTGTTAATTTCTTCAGATTTACTTGCTTCAGCATCAAATTCATATATTTTCTTATTTTCATTATTGTTGTCGAAATATAAATAAGGAATTGTTTTATTTTCTATTCCACTTTCATCTTTATAAATATTTTCAGATTTATCTTCACTATAGACATTCCCGTTGATTGTATCGCCTTTCGTTCGGGAATGTCTATTAGAGATTTCAGATTCTAGAGTGACTGAATTAGAGGGAATCTCTATATCACTAACGCCATTTACATCACTCAAATTCAAATAAACAGATTTATTTTCAAATCCCTCAATATTTTCTCCATTTGATGAACTGCCAGACACAATTTCTCCAGAATCTCGATTATTTATAAGAGTGTTAGTTTCATTACCAACAGTCAAGGTTAAATTATCGTTTTCAACAGCACTATTTGTATTATTATTAATATCTTCAATTCTGACATAAACAGAGTCATTAGTATCCTCTATAAAATTTTTTGTTTCAGAGGCTTTACTCTTACTGTCTACGGCATCTTTATTACCATTATCAAGAACATTATCCCAACTCGAAATTTGAACACCGCCATTAATTTCGGAACTTTGTGTAGTTCCGTCCCCACCATTGCCCTGCTCACTTATCATCCCATTTCCTATAACAAAAAAACTAAGCAATACAAATACAGATGCTAATACTAAAAAGTCTGCATATCTGGCCCTTTTAATTAAACCTTTCAACATTTAACCTCTTCTTTTATTGTTTATATCAGATTTTTCCTTTTTGTCAAGGGAAAAACATACAAATTTACTCAATTTAATTACATTTTTCACTATAAAAACTCTTCGTTGGTTAAAATAATGCCCTTCGGGCAGAGTTCTAACTAAACCAATCGCTTATCTTTTCACCAAATAACCTATTTGGTGGAGGATTATTCCAATAATTTAGTTTAAAGAACATAATTATCTCGGCATTTTCACCGCATTTATAACATTTAATAAATTTTTTTCCTAAAAATTTTTGTATAATTTCCTGTTTATCTTTGCACTTTCTACTTTTATCATATTTTCTCTTTGAATAAATTCCATAATGTCTAACAACCTGAAACCCTTTTGGAGGAATGTGTTTTACTAATCTTCCTATAAAATTATCTACACTAAACTTTTCATTCCAACTTATTTTCTTGATTTTATCCTCAATAATTATCGTAACCTTATTTGAGTCATAAT